>CEAZ01010352.1_pt1 | contig 219897 bp, 239 predicted proteins | sample 557361 | NCBI WGS metagenome assembly CEAZ01 (sample SAMEA3182074, study PRJEB8094) | gut metagenome | biome: human; feature: gut; material: Stool; isolation source: human stools | place: Canada | collected 2012-02-22 | reverse complement strand
CCTACGTATTACCGCGGCTGCTGGCACGTAGTTAGCCGTGGCTTATTCGTCAGGTACCGTCTTCTACTCGTCCCTGACAAAAGAAGTTTACAACCCGAAAGCCTTCTTCCTTCACGCGGCGTTGCTGGGTCAGGCTTGCGCCCATTGCCCAATATTCCCCACTGCTGCCTCCCGTAGGAGTCTGGGCCGTATCTCAGTCCCAATGTGGCCGTTCAACCTCTCAGTCCGGCTACTGATCGTCGCCTTGGTGGGCCGTTACCTCACCAACTAGCTAATCAGACGCGAGGCCATCTTTCAGCGATAAATCTTTGACATAAGTGCCATGCGACACCTATGTGTCATGCGGTATTAGCAGTCGTTTCCAACTGTTGTCCCCCTCTGAAAGGCAGGTTCCTCACGCGTTACTCACCCGTCCGCCACTGTCCTCTGCTTCAATTGGACGAATCCTCTTTCCACAGATTCTCGTTCGACTTGCATGTGTTAAGCACGCCGCCAGCGTTCGTCCTGAGCCAGGATCAAACTCTCTATAAATCGTATCTAAACGGCCATGCCGCTTAAATCTTTACAGAGCTATTTGTCATAGCTTCAAAAACTTTTTATACTTACCTTCCCGGGTAATTGACTTAACCCCGTTCCGGCAAGTTTCTCAGTTGCGCTCCGGTCTGTTTTCACAGCCCCTTGCGCTCCCGTCTGGTGCTTTTCGTTTCGTTCGTTGTTTAATTTACAAGGTACACGTCCCATAACCGCGGAACAGTCATTATCTTAGCACATGTCTGCCATCTTGTCAACTACTATTTTACCTTTTTTAGACATTTTTCATTGACTCGCTTTGCACGCGCTCTGCCCTCCCGGACAGCTTTGTTAGACTACCATACACTGTGCCGTTTGTCAACGCCTTTTTTCCACTTCTATAATAATCGTTCTCTCATAAGCGGAATTTATCTCTCCGTTACCCACAAGCCACTTGACATCCTTCACCCGCCGTGCTACAATCGTGCCACAATCCAAGGGGCGCTGGCGCATGCCGGCTGAGATGTGACGTATCGCCGTCCAGTCCCTCGAACCTGATCCGGGTAATGCCGGCGTAGGAATGCGATCATATCGATTTCAGATTTCCGCATGACGACGCCGCGTGGCTCGCCATGCGGGAATTCTTTTTTCGGAGGTAAACACAAATGAATCACATGAAGCTTCGCTCTCTCTGCGAGGGCGCTGTACTGGTGGCCGTGGCGCAGATCCTCAGCTACCTGAAGCTGTGGGAAATGCCCTGGGGCGGCAGCGTTGTTCTGTCCATGATCCCTCTGGTGCTGTACGCAGTGCGCTGGGGCCTCGGCGCCGGTCTGCTGGGCGGCTTCGCCTTCGGCGTTCTGCAGTTCATGTTTGACGGCGGCTTCGCCATTGGCTGGCAGTCCATCGTCGGCGACTACCTGGTGGCCTTCACCGTCCTGGGTCTGGCCGGTCTGGTGGCCCGCCGCAAGAGCGGCGTGTTCACCGGCACTCTGATCGCCGGCTTTTCCCGCTTCCTGGTGCACTATGTGGTGGGCGCCACCGTTTGGGCGGAATACATGCCCGAGACCTTCTTCGGCATGACTATGCACAGCCCCTGGTTCTACTCCCTGCTGTACAATCTGGCGTACATGCTCCCCAACATCGCTATCACCCTTTTGGTCTTTGCCGTGGCGTACAAGCCCCTGAAGAAGTACTTCACCGCATCCGACCTGCTTCCTTCTCCCGCTGCGGCCCAGCCGGTCAAGGATCCCACCTCTCCCAAATGGGATCCTGAGCGCTGAGCGCTCCCCTCTCCCACGGCTGACGCAGCAAAGCCCCGCCCGATGGGCGGGGCTTTTTCATATCGGACAGCAGTACCGCCTGCAAACGCACCAGGCGGGTGCTCTTTACCGACCTGCAGCGAATACCGTGTTACTCTTTCTTATCCAAATCGTGCAGCCGTATCGTCGAATAACACTTTCGAAGCTGATTGCTGATTTGCGGCGGCGTATTTGCCACCAGCCTTTCATAAGTCTTTTTGCAATACTGCACACGCATAAAACTCCTTGACGGCTTCATCCGATTGATCCGGTGATAATACATTGCAGGAATTGGGGTTTTACTGAAATACATCCAAAACTGCTTCCTGCCGTCCAATAAGCCATAGTCAACGCCAATATGGTGCATATCACTGTAGTAAAAGGTCCTGTGCGTAAACAATGCCCGAAATACGACCCGGTCTTCACATATTTCAGTAACAGCGGCCCACTGGTAACGCGTACAAAAAAGCGTCACCAGCAGCGCAAGATAGATAACCGCAACGAGAAGTGTCACTTGCAGCGCACCCGGAACTCGCAGGAATGCTCCGATGGATTCTTGATGGTAAATCAGCATAAACGCGTATGCTGCCGGGATACTGATCATCAACAATACCGATAACATAAAGGTATGCGGGGCTGCAACAAGCCTTTCTTTCTTCATCACGCACCTCGATCCAACTCTCATTCCTCAGTATAGAAAAAAGCCTTACTTCCGACACCATGCAATGGTTCAAAAGTAAGGCTCCATGTCATGTGTGGCCAATTTAGATACATGCTGAAAATAGGGAAAATCGAGAGCTGGAGCGGCTTTGAGCTGTTTCAGCCATATTTTTTTGCTTTCAATTTCCCATGATAGCGGAGAATTGGGCATTTTTAAGAGTGACCGAAATAGATACAGCCTCGCATCTCCGATTTCCGTCTTTGCGCTTATTTTCGCTTGCTGTGTTTTTGAGAATTATTTTCCCGCTCTTTCAGCCATGCCTCAAATGCTTGAACATTTTCTTCGTGCGTATAGAACTCTCGAATGACAGGGAGCAGTGATGCAGCCAGCCCTTTGATTGCCCACAAATCAGGTTCGACTTTATCGAGGTTGTAATCTTTCACATCTATGACTGTGCCATCCTTGTCAAGATGGATGACGCTGACGGGTATTCTGTTAAACTTCTCATCCATCTTTTCTCGGCTCCTCAGTGGTGGAATCTATCCGGATTTGTAATCGGCGCTTCTTAGACCGTCAGGCACTTCATCCGGAAAGTTCTCGGCAAACCAGCGGAATGGTATTAGGACCATATCTGGTCCTGTTATTACGAATCCGATGTCTTCGTTGTCAATGCGTTCTAGGATTTCATCCAGTTTTTCGACGAGTAGGGTTTGCTCGATGCGTTCCATTTCGGATAGTGGCGGCAGTCTTTTCATTTTGACATCCCCTTATTCCTGCTGCGATGTGCTTTCTCCCGAAGATACAGGGACAGGCTTTAGCGTACCGGTTATAAAATCATACAGTGCTTCAGGCTCTTTCAGACAATACTTCATGGTACAATCTGCTTCCCATACCGTATAGTCATCGGTCGCTTCATATAGCCACCAATCGATGTAGTCGTATTGGTCATTGACCGCTTCTTTCAAAACATCTCTAAGTGCCAGAAGATACTTGTTTTCGGCACCGAATACAAAGTGGCCATTGCCAACCAGGTCGAGTGCTTTGCTGAACTGTTCGTCAATTTCCAACTGGCCCAGCAAGCGTTTGGGGCTGCTGGCAGCGTAGGCAGACGGCAAGGCGGGCAAGCACAATTTGTGCCTGCCCGCCTTCGCATATTCTCTCGGTTTCCCATTTTTACTTTTTGAAAAACGCTACTACAACAGCGCCAGGGCCCGCATGGGTTCCGATCACACTTCCTACGGTCGTATAGCGAATTTCTTTCAAGTTTCCTTCCCAGATGTGACGGCTGTCTTCGATATATTTTAGCAGCAGCGCGTCAGAAATTCCACTGTAGCCCAGCAGAACCGGCCTGCTGAAATCAATGCCGCCGGCCTTGTCGATCTCCTGAACGAGCAGATTGTTCCCCATTTTGGAGCCGCGAGCTTTTCCCAGCAGGTGAATCTCGCCGTCAATAACGGAAAGCACGGGCTTGATATTCAGTACCCCTCCGGCGAATGCGGCTGTCTTTGAAATGCGGCCGCCCCGCTTGAGGTATTCGAGGGTATCCACCAGCGCCACAACAACGATTTTTTTCTTCTCTTCCTCCAGTACCTGCGCAGTTTCCTCTGCGGTCATTCCTGCATCCAAAAGGCGGAACGCAAGCTCCACCAGAATCCCTGTTCCCATCGCTGCGCTGGTGCCATCTACAATATAAATGTTTTCATAATCCGCCGCCGCGATCATGGCGCTTTGATATGTGCCGGAAAATTTAGATGCAAGGGTAATAACAACGGCGGCTTCCTCCGCCTGCCTGACCTTTTCAAATTCCTTTATAAAGGCGTCCGGCGTTGCCTGACTGGTGGTGGGCAGCACATCGCTTTCGACGAGCTTTTCATAAAATGTTCTATTGTCGATGGTCACGCCATCAATGTATTCCTCCTGCCCGAAATGGACGGTGAGGGGAACCGTAGATACCCGTGCTTTGATCTCAGGAACTAAGTCCGCAGTGGAATCAACAATAATCCTTGTTTTCAATTTCGTCAATCTCCTATTCTTCGCTATTCTGAGCGATAGCCTCAAGGCTTCTGCTGATGGCAGAAAGGGTACGGTAAAATGTCGCTCGTTCGTCCTCCGTAAGGGTACGGCTGACCGTATCAAGGACGGCGCTGATTTTCTCCGCAATCCGTTTGCCGGCCTCTTGACCTTTTTCAGTCAAGAGCAGAGGGCTTCTGTACCGTTTAGCCCACCCGGAATTCCGGACGATAAATCCGTTACTTTCCAGATACTCCAACGCACGGGAAATGGTCGCCTTATCCTCCTCGCAATGCTCACACAGCTCTGCCGAGGTCACGCCGTTCAGCGAATATATGTAGTACAGGCAGGATACATGGACGCTTCTCAGATGATATGCGGCCATCTCCTGATTTTTTATCCTTCGGATATCACGGCTGATTCGGTTGATTAAAACTGTAAATGTCTCAAATCTTTCCTGCATGGTTACCTCCCATCTCCAAGAATGTTGAAGTTTCAACACGCGAATCTTATCACGTAGATGTTGAAATGTCAACATTTTTCTCTGCTACATGTGAACTGCATTTTCAGAAACACCGTGAGCAAGAGCGGCAGGGCAGCTGAGTTTACACTTGGCAAGCAATACCTGCGTTTATACAAACTTGATGAACAGGGAGATTTCCGTCACCGGAAATCTCCCTGTTGCTTGTTGGGGCGAGGCTCCCCATAGACATAAATTACTTTTTGGTTTGACGCCACGGTTAATCACCTCCGTTTCGTGGTGCTCTCTTGCGCGTGGTAAGTTCAAGGTCTTGGAGTTTACGCCCCAGCTCATCATCCTTTGCAACGAGCAGAAGGTCTTTATTGCCTCCTTCAAAGTGTTCGGCGAAGATACGTTCCACATATTCCGCCAATGTATTTAACTCCCATTCTTCTTTTTCTGCCATGATTTTTGCGTGGAGATCGGTGGATATCATGGCACAGAGGTTCTTTTTTCCCTCCATCGGTTCTGCTCCTTTCCTCGATTTTGCAAGCAAAGCATACTGAAAGAAGGTAAGAAAATCTATTCACCAAACCCAACGAAGAAGCAATGCGAAAGCCAGCGATACCACCAAAGCTATTATGCAGCGCGGAGCATTGCAGCGATCCGCGATATAATAAACTCTACACACGGGATCGCCACACTATTGCCCAGTGCTTTATACCTAGCGCTGTCCGAAGCATCGGGGATGTCCGTCCATCCGTCCGGAAATCCCTGTAGGCGTTCGCACTCCAGAGGTGTTAAGCGGCGGATAAGGTAGGCATAGGCTTCTGCCTGTTGGCAAATTAGGTCGGTTGCGTCCTTATACTGACGAGCGCTCTGGGTACTTGCCACATTATTTTGCCTGAAGGCATCCACACGTTGCCGACTAAAGACCGCATACCGATCCGTGGCAGTCAATGTATATGCCAAATCGTCCTGACAGCCAAGACCGTTGCCACCATTTTGAGGTTGACGATCCACAATGTTTCCAGCAATACAGATAGCATTGGAATCCTGCTCGGCCAGCGGCACATTATCAAAATATAATACCAATATAAAAGGACAAGCATCAAAAATGGATGCTTGTCCTCTTGTATCTGACGCATTATGTTAGGATGTGCAGTAGATGTTCCATTTTGCTGTCCCATTCTCTGCTGGAATCGGCGCACTCTTTCAGTTCAGTTTCGATTTCAGTATTTATCGGCAAGTTCTTCTTATAGCGGATGGTATGCTCAAGGCTTGCCCAGAAGTCCATAGCGATTGTACGGAGTTGTATCTCCACCGGCACACGGATCTCTTTTTCAGCAAAGAATACCGGCAGCCGGATCGTCAGGTGCAGACTGCGATAGCCATTTGGCTTAGGGTGTGAAATATAATCTTTCTCTGTGATAATTTCAATGTCAGACTGTTCTTTTAGGCACTTTGCCAAAAAGAACACATCCTCCTCGAAAGAGCAGATCACACGCACACCGGCAATATCCATGATATTTGCCTGCATGGTCGGAAAATCCAGAGAAAGTCCGCGCTTCTGCATCTTATTCATAATGCTGGACGGCGACTCCAAGCGGCTTTTCATACTTTCTATCGGATTGCGGTCATGCTGCAATGAAAACTCTTCGTTCAGAATTTCCAACCTGCTTTCAAGTGCTTTCAGTGCGCAGCGGTATTGCAGCATGACTTCCTGATACCTGCGATTTTCACTTAAAAGGCGCTGGCATTGCAGATCATCCAAGCCTTTATCTGCCGCAACCGTCAAACCGAATAGATTTTCACTCATAGCTTCTCCATTCCGCAGGGATAGGCGCTCCGCGCTGTCTGCTGCTCTTTAGTTACGACCCGATAAAAGCTGTATCCGCCGGAGAGATGGGCACAGGTAAAACCATACTGCGTCAAAAGCCGGCAGGCCAGATAACTGCGAAGCCCTGTCTGGCAATTCACATAAACAGGCTTACCACGGGCTAACTCGTCCAAGTGCTCCCGCAGATCGTCCAAGGGAATATTCCGAAAGCCATCCAGATGGCCCCGCTGATACTCCCACGCCGTGCGGACGTCCAGCAGCGTCGCACTGCCATCGCAAGGCAAGTCTTCAACCTCATTCCAATGGAACTGCCGCACTTTCTCGCTCTCCAAATCCTCGATCATAAAACCGGCCATGTTTACCGGATCCTTGGCGGAGGAATAGGGCGGCGCATAGGAAAGATCAAGCTCCGTCAGTTCCAGAGCGGTCATTTTTGCGCGAATGGCCGTTGCCAGTACATCAATGCGCTTGTCCACACCGTCGCCGCCAACGATCTGTGCACCCAGCAGCCGCAGGCTTTCTTTTTCATACAGTACCTTCATTGCCATAGACTGTGCGCCGGGGTAATAGGTGGCGTGGGATGCTGGGAACAATACGACTTTGTCGTAAGTGATCCCTGCTGCCTGCGCTGCCTTTTCATTGATCCCCGTGGAGGCTGCTGTCAAGCCAAACAGCTTCAGAACAGACGAGCCCTGAGAGCCGTGAAAGCGGCTGTTTCCGCCGCAGATATTGTCAGCGGCAATGCGTCCCTGCTTGTTGGTAGGCCCAGCCAGCGAAATCAACGCTTTCTGCCCGGTCACGAAATGGGTGACCTCTACGGCATCGCCCACAGCATAAATGTCCGGCACGGAGGTTTCCATCCGCTCGTTGACAGCGATGCTGCCACGAATACCAAGCCTGAGTCCGGCATCTTTTGCCAAATGCGTATCCGGGGTAACACCGATGGCCAGCAGCACCATATCCGAATGCAGCGGCTCACTTTCCTCCAACAGGGTCAGCACGGAATCTCCGTCCTGTCGGAATCCGGCGACGGTTTCACCCAACCGCAGAGCCACGCCGTGTCTGCGCATTTCCGCATGGACAAAGCTCGCCATATCCGCATCCAGCGGCGCTAATAGCTGCTTGGGACGCTGGACGATGGTGACGGAAACACCCATTTCTGCAAGGTTTTCCGCCATTTCCAGACCGATAAAACCGCCGCCAGCCAAAACAGCGGTTTTCGGCTTCTGACCCTCTACAAAGCGCCGAATGCGGAGGGTGTCCTCCACGGTGCGCAGCGTGAAAACACGCTCGCTGCTGACGCCGGAAAGCGCAGGAACCGTCGGCTTTGCGCCGGGGGCGAGGAGCAGCTTGTCATAGGTTTCCGTATAGATTTTTCCGCTGTCCAGTGCGCGGACGGTGACGGTTTTTCCCTCGGGGTCGATGGCCGTAACCTCCTGCCGCACCCGCACGTCAATGCGGAAACGGTCCCAAAAGCTCTCCGGAGTTTGCAGTGTCAGTTCTTCTTGCTCCTTGATCACACCGCCCACATAATACGGCAGACCGCAGTTGGCATAGGACACATAGCCGCTGCGTTCGATCATGATGATCTGCGCGTGTTCATCCAGACGGCGGATGCGGGCGGCGGCAGACGCACCGCCCGCCACACCGCCTACGATCACAACCTTCATCTTGCGCCCTCCACCATCGCAGCAATCTCCGACTTAGGCCGATAGCCCACCGATTTGGCAACGGCTTTTCCGTCCTTGAATACGACCAGCATCGGGATGCTGGATACCTGAAAACGCATTGCCAGCTCCATCTGCTCGTCCACATTGACCTTGCCCACCTTGAGCGTACCACTTTTTTCTTCGGCAAGCTCATGCAGTACGGGAGAGAGCATTTTGCAGGGTCCGCACCAGTCGGCGTAGAAGTCCAGCAAAACGGGTTTGTCGGAACGCAGTACCTCGTTTTCAAAATTCGCAGCAGTAATTTTCAGTTCAGCCATGAGTAAGGCTCCTTTCTGTTATCTTTGTTTATTCTTTGATTTTCAGCTTGCAAATACCCTGCGTCATGGTTCCCATCGGACAAAACGCACACCATGTGCGGGGCTTGTAGAGCACCATAACGATCAGGCCCAGCAGCAGAGAGGTCAGCATGAGGCTATAAAAGCCGAAGCTGAACTGCGCCACCCAGTCAGCGACTGTACCGGCTGTATAAGTCCAGCCCCACGGCACACGGAATGTCCAGAACAGCTTAATGGCCTCACGCAGGGACGCAGCACCAGCAGCGACCAGATAGGTCTGGAACACCATGTTGCCGAACATCGTCAGGAAAAAGAGCAAAAAGCCATAACGGAACCACTTGGAGGACATCCAGCGGGGCGTGGGCTTGCAGCGGGAGCATTTAAGGTCTGTCCCCAGCTTGCTGAACAGTTGACCCCGTCCGCAGAGGTGGTTGCAAAAGTATTTGTTCCCGCCAAAGATGGCTAAGAACAGCGGCAGAAGAAAATCGATCATGCCCAGCCATGCAAACAGGATGTTGAAGAAGCCCAGTGCAAAATAAATGATGGCATATACCCACAGGTAATCGTACCAATGCTTTGCTTTCATGCGTCAGCCCTCACTTTCACCTCAATGCAGCCGACGGGGCAGAGCTTTGCGCATTTGCCGCAGCCTACGCATCGTTCCGCCTCCACAGCGGCGTAGCAGCCGCGGTGCACCCTGACGGCCCCCAATGGACAGGTATTTTCACACACGCCGCAGGCAACGCACCGCGCCTTATCGACGGCGGCCAGTTTCTTTGACAGCATAGCGTTCCTCCCTTAATCCTGCAAGGATTTGTAATAGAGCATACAGTGGCAGTAGCCCTCGTAATCAGGGTCGGCGATCTGATCCTTGAACTCCTGACACATACATTTGGTCGCCTCTGTGCGCTCCCTGCGGCAGGGACAGTATCCGCCGGTGCGCTTGAGTCCTTCCCGGATGGTATTGACAATCTCCGGATCGGGATTGAGCTTGATTTTCATGTTCGCCACCTCTTTCTTGATCGTGGCTTTATCATACCGCAGGACAAATCTTTTTTATGTGACGAGGTTACATTGATAAAAAAATCCGGTGCTTTTTTCAGCACCGGATTTTTAAGAGGATGAATTATGCTTTCCACAGACTGTGGAGGTTGCAGTAGGCGTAGACCGCCTCGACTTCGTCGCCCTCGCAGAGCGCAAAGCAGACCTCCGGCTTTTCGCCGGGATGCAGTTCCTTGCGCTGATTGCCTTGTTTGGTGTGGAGGGATACCCACTCGATGTAGTGCTCCGGCAGCATGGGGTGCTCCACGGAGCCGACCTTGACATGGACGATGCCGTTTTCCACCGTCCAGACGGGGACATGCTTCTCCACAGCGGCGTCGGTGGTGCCGGGAACGATCTCGCTCATCGGCTCACCGCAGCAGACGACGGGAACGCCCGTGTCCTTGACCTTGGCAATGATGTTGCCGCAATGCTTGCAAATGTAAAACTTCTGCTCCATGATGATTCTCCTTTTCTTTCTTTAATAATTCTCCGCGTGAATTTCAAAGTAGCTCTGGGGATGATTGCAGGCAGGGCAGACCTCCGGCGCCTTCTCACCGATCACGATATGGCCGCAGTTGCGGCACTCCCACACCTTGACCTCGCTCTTGGCAAAGACCTCCGCCGTCTCCACATTGTGCAGCAGGGCACGGTAGCGCTCCTCATGGTGCTTTTCAATGGCGGCTACCAGGCGGAAACGCTGGGCCAGCTCATGGAAACCTTCCTCGTCGGCGGTCTTGGCAAAGCCGTCGTACATATCCGTCCACTCGTAGTTCTCACCCTCTGCGGCGGAGAGAAGATTTTCGGCGGTGTCACCAATGCCGTTCAGCTCTTTGAACCACAGCTTGGCGTGTTCCTTCTCGTTGTCAGCGGTTTTAAGGAACAGCGCCGCGATCTGCTCGTAGCCTTCCTTCTTGGCCTTGGATGCAAAATAGGTGTACTTGTTGCGTGCCTCGGACTCACCGGCAAAGGCAGCCATCAGGTTTTTTTCGGTTTGGGTACCTGCGTATTTTGTTTCTTTCATGGTCGATGCTCCTTTCAGTTTTTTCCGCTTATAAGTATAACACGGATTTGTGGTTTTGTGTGTGGGAAAAACCACATTTTTATTTTAAGTGATTCAACCCGTCTGTATCGCGCAGCATGATCGCGCCGCGCTTCAGCTCCACCAGCCCATCCTCTGAGAAACTCTTGAGCATCCGCGCTACCGCCTCCCGCGCCGAGCTGATGTGCTGGGCGATCTGCTCATGGGTCATGCGTATCGTGTCGGAGCCGGTACGCTCCGCTTCGGCAAGGAGAAATTCTGCCAGCCGTCGATCCAGCCCCTTGAACATGATCTGCTGCATCGCCCACATCACATCAGAAAACCGTTTCGTTGCCAACTCATAGAGGAAGCAGCGGACATGAAGATTTTGCTCCTTGAGCGCAGCAATGATATTTGCGGGGATAATCAGAACCTCCGTATCCATTCCTGCGGTCATTTGCGTATCAAAGGTGATCTGACTGATCACACAGGAGGCAGAAAGCACGCATAATTCGCCCGGATATAGCCGGAACAATGTGACTTCTCGCCCTTCCTCGGAGAGAAGATAGGTGCGGATCTCGCCGGAAAGGACGAACAGCATTCCGAGACATTCGTTGTCGCTGCTGTGTACGAATGCACCCTTTTCATAATGACGGACAAAGGCACTTCGGCGCAGCGTTTCTTGCTCCTGTTCAGTCAAGGATGACCAGAACGGAAGCTTTGTCAGTGTGCGCTCCATATCAGTGGCAGCTATGCTTGCCGCAGCCGTGGTCACCGCAGGCGTGACCAGCCTCGCCGTGCTCATGGTTATGGTGGTCACAGTGAACATTGGGATCGTAGCCCAGATTTCCGCTGAGCAATGCCTTCACCGCTGCGTCAGCTTCTCCACTGACACCGCCATAGAGCTTGATACCCGCTTCGGCCAGTGCTGCCTGTGCACCGCCGCCGATGCCTCCGCAGATCAAAGTGTCCACACCGTGCTGCATCAGGAAGCCTGCCAGTGCGCCGTGACCGCTGCCGTTGGTGTCAACGACCTCCGCATGCGTGACTTTGCCGTCCGCAGCTTCATAAAGCTTGAACTGTTCGGTGTGGCCGAAATGCTGAAAGATCTGACCGTTTTCATAGGTAACTGCAATTTTCATAATGAAATCTCCTTTGCTTTTTTTGTTGGATTTTTCTGTGGTAGTTCTCTGCATCCGGCAGCAGCGGCCGCAGTGGGCTGCCTCCTGTCCTCCGCAGATGCGGTAGTTTCCCCCGGTGATGTGCAGCGGTTTCCCGTGGACAAGACACGCTGCGATCTTGCGCCGTGCGCTTTCGTAAATCTCCTGCACGGTAGAGCGGGAAATGTCCATTTGTGCGGCACATTGCTCGTGGGTTTGCCACTCCAGGTCAACCAGCCGAATGACCTCGTACTCGTCCAGCGTCAGCAGGATCGGCTCGACATCCTTGCCCCCGTTGGGGCAGAATTTATCGACTCGTGGTACGTCACAAATCCGACGGCACCGTGGCGGTCTTGGCATGGACGCTTTCCTCCTTTGTTTTCGGTATATGCCGATTATATCACCTCGCGCAGAAAAATCAATACAGAGTTTTCAAAAGCCGCTGTAATTTCCGTCCTCATATAGATGCTGGCTGATATTCGGAGTTGAAAGCTAAGTGTGGATTATGTTCGTATTTTCAGAATAAACTGAAAAGAGGTTGGTATCAAAATATGATACCAACCTCTTCAATAAAAAGTTTCAAATTATTTAGGAAAGACGAGCAATAAAAAGTATCCAAGAGCGTAAAGCCCACCATAAAGCAGGCCAAATCAGCCGAGAATTTAGTTCAAGTCCTGCCTAACGCTCTGGAATGCCCTTGTGTATCTATAAAACACGCTTTGAAAAAACAGGGCATAAAAACGCTGAAACCCCTGATTTCTCAGGGGTTTCAGGTGAGTGTATCTATTTTGGTCACTCAATATGGCAGGGGGTAACAATTCCGAACCCTGGATCTATAAAAGCCTTGCGCCGCAACGGTTACAAAACTCGGTCCCATCTCTCGCATAGATTTTCAGGCCTTTTTCATTATAAAATTATGCCGGAACCGATATGGCAGAAGCAGATAGGTATAAAGACTTATGAGTCCGCATCTTCTCCAGATGGAGCGACGTTTCCCTCGATCATATCTACAACTATCTGACTGAGTTGGGCTGCATTCTTTGATGTAATAACTGGGACACCAGTCTGCGCTTCAATTGCTTTCCGCGCATCGCCAGCAACCTTTCCACCGGCACGTGCAGTCTCTATATTTTCGCTAAATGTTACCGGCTCTTTCTGCTTTGATATTTCTGTAGTCGTAGCCTCAGCCAACATATTCAAAACAAGTTCCAGTGTTGTCATATTATCGCGGAGATTTTCTTTTGTCAATCCCTTGAGCGTTTTGTACTGCCGGGTCGTCATCCCTGACCACGCACGGGATATCTCATCAGTCAGGATGGCGTATTCCACACCCTTCTGAACACCGCGGGCATCCCATTCATCGGTGAGTTCCTTTCTCACCTGGATTGCCTGAAGGCGCTGGTTGATCCACTCGCGGGAATAGCCTTTCTTCAGATAGGTTTCCAGTGCGCGATCAATGGTCAGTTCCGGATCAATCGTTTCCTCAATGCGTTCCCGACCCACTTCTGCCAACCAACGCTTGAAGGGCTCTGCTTTGTGTGACGGGATGGATTGGATGATTCGAAGAAGCTGTTCCGTATCCGCTACGTCAGTTAACCGCTTTTTCCCGTCAGCGGCGGTCATTTTCAACTGGTTACAAGATGTAACCGGTTCAAAGCCCTCGTCCACAAGGCGTTTTTTTGTAACCTTCCAATAGTTTCTGGCCGCTTGATGGTTCGGAGCCTCCGTCAGAACCGCCACCACATCGACAACAGAAAAATACCACTCCTCTTTTTCTTCATCCCATGCAGTGCGGATGCGCTTATCTTCAAAAAGCTGAATCTTATCATCCAGGCCCATACTCATTTCTCTCTTTCTCTATGTTATCATCAGGTGATCAAGCAGCCCCTGGCACCCATCAGACACATCCCGCCATGTAGCTTCGAAGTTGTCGGTGTACCACGGGTCGGCCACTTCCTGACCGGGGCGGTCTGTGTAGTCCAGCAGGAGGTGCATCTTGTCCGCAAAGTCTCCGCCGCAGATGCGGTACATATCCCGGAGGTTTGCCTGGTCCATCCCGATCAACAGGTCGTACTTCTCGTAGTCGCTGTTCACGAGCTGCCGTGCGGCGTGGCAGGAACAGCCGATACCATGTTCTGCCAGCTTGCGCTGGGCAGGAGGATAGACTGGATTTCCAAGCTCCTCCCGGCTGGTCGCCGCGGAGGCGATCTGGAATTGACTCTCCAGACCGGCTTTCCTCACAAGGTCTTTCATGATATACTCGGCCATTGGGCTCCGACAGATATTGCCGTGGCAAATAAAAAGTATCTTTTTCACGTTCTCCGCACTCCGTTACAGTTTCTTTTTCTTCAGTATAGCAGATATCCTCCGGTTCGTCGAGCCTATGAAGCCCCCACGCGCCATGCTGGATCTGTCTGAGCAATTCTGTCTTATTCCAGCCATGCTCCAGCGCGGCATTGAGATACCACGCCCGTTCCTCCGCTGCTTCGCAGGCTTCCAAAATCGTCACATTCTGCGTCCACGCCAGCTTCAGCGCTTTTTCCAGCTGGGCCGGTGTGTTTCCATAGGCCAGATAAAAGGACCGCATACGGCGCAGATTACGGGGTGAAAATCCCTTTCGGTCCGGGTACTCCGCCTGGAGATACTCCGCAGCCATGACAGCCGCGCCCTTCTCCGTTCTGGCGCATACAGCCCTACCGATCTCACAGTACAGCTCCGTTTCTGCCAGATCGGAGCCCATCAGGACATTCAGGGCCGAATACAGAGAAGAATAATCGCTTGGTTTCCGAATGTTCATGTCCGCTCCTTTCCGGCGTGTCCGCCTTGGTAAAGAAAGCCGTAAAGGAAAACGCGGAAGAACATTCCACGCTTTTCTTTACGGCTTCCACCGATCATATAGCTTGTACGATTTAATTTCAGAGAAGGATATGCCGCGCCTCTTGACAGCCGCGACCTCCTCTTGGATATACTCTTTTTTCATCAAAACGATGTTGACGCAACTCAAAGGTATGTAAAAAAGTCAGCTACCAAGCAGCAGATCTCGCCTTTCTGGTCCTTTCCCCAGTACCAGTAGTAGACGCCGCTTGGAACGGTAAAAAGGGCCGCTGAGTAACTGCCGTCCGGAGAGATCCCGGCTGCGCAGCGTATGCCCCAGCGCTCCTGATTCTCATCCAGAATCTCATCCAGGACCATTTCATGCTCCAAATCGGAAAACTCAGATTTCATACAGGCATCTTTGAAATACTGGCCATCCATAAATCCCGTTGTCGACTCGCTTACAACATAGCCGCAGTTCCTGCGGCGGGACCGCTCAGCATCCCATAGCGTTTTCGCCGCAGTGAAAGTCACTGGAGGCCGATCTGTAAAACAGATCTCCGCAAACGCAAGTACGCAGTCCCTGTCAGAATGGGCGGTATATGCGAACACCGGATACATACCGGGACGAACCTTTCGCTGAAACGCCTTCCGTTTGAAGTCAGCGATTTCGAACCGCAATGTTGGATCTGCCATCACGATCTCGCCTGTCGGCAGACTGATGAGGCCGATGTCGTGGCTCTGAATAACAGACTTGCCGTATCGGTTCTGCAAGCTGGCACCATCTACCGTGTGTATGATCTTTAGATTGTCCTGTGCATCCATATTATCATCCTCTGGAATTCAATGAATCTTTCAAGCGGTATTATAAATCCCTATACCATGACTGCGCCCTCACCATTGTACCCACTGCATCCCAGAACTTCAATCCATATTTATTAGTCTGCTGATTTCCAATGGCAGGCCACATTTTAAGAGCTGTTTTCCCACTTTCATTTTATCATCTAACTGTTTTCTCGAAAAGAAAGCCGCAAAGGAAAACACGGAGAAGACTTCGCGCTTTCCTTTACGGCTTTCGGCTGTTATATCACTTGCACGATCTGCTCCCAGAGGAGAATATGCTTTTTGTCCACCGCCTGATTGTCATGAAGATGGCCGAACAGCCAGTAATGGTACCTGGCCCGGTTTTTGACCTCCTCCAAAAAGTCGGTCAGCCGGTCCGTCTGGGCGTGGGGGATGATCTTCCGCGTTATGCTGGTGGGGGCGCAGTGGGTCAGAATGTAGTCCACCGCCCAGTCATGGGCGTCCAGGTTCTTCCGGGCCTCTTCATATTCCTCATCGGAGGGAAGTTCCTCCGGCCACCATGATATGCCATTGACCCGGAACATAGCCCTGGCCCGTCGCATCCGCCAGTACCGCTCCTCGAAGCCCGGTTCCTCCGGGTCCAGGATGCCATCTTGAATATCGTGGGAGGACGCCCCGCCCATGGTGAAGAATGTGTACCCTTCAATGTCAAAGACCTGCCCTCGCATGAGGTGCAGCACATGGGGACGTACTTCATGGATCCTGCCTCCATGCCACAACCTTTCCGGCAGCGCGTTCAGCATGGCAAAGTTCTCATGGTTCCCATCCAAGAAGGCAGTCGTAAAAGGCTTGTCCTCCAGCCAGTCCAGCCAATACTCCTCCGCGGGTGTTCCACCCCAGAGTCCTCCAAAGTCGCCTGCGATGATAACCGTATCCTCGCGGTTCATCTTTTTCTGCTCCGGGAAGTATTTCATCCCGAACCGCTGAAATCCGCCGTGTGTATCGCCTGTGATATAGGCACTCATGATGCGTTCCTCCAATCCAGTTGTTCGATCTCCTGCTCCACCTCGGTACCGTCCCGGAAGGTGACCCGGATCTTGTCTTTTGCGAGGGCGGTTACTTTCTCCACCAGCTGGTAGACCACGCTCTGATCCCACTCCGTCAGCTCCGCCGAATAGGCGCTCATGGCCATTGAGGCTGCTTTCAGTCTCTGGTTCAACAGTTCATTTTCCTGATGGACCTGCTTGATCCGTGCCTTGTGTTCCTTGAGGTCTGCCATTGTGTTTGAGATCATGCGGAACCGCTCCGCGTAGTCCTCTGTGCCGCCCGCGGCGGACGCCTCAGCCAGCAGGCTGTTGAACTGCTTTTCCAATTCATCCAGGGTTCGGTCGATGTCCGCGAGGCTCATGGTCTCGCCGGGGATGGGTGCCAGTTCCTGCTCCATAGCGCCAAGCAGCCGCGCCTCCAGCTCTTCCCGGCTGCCCATCACGCTGTTGATGGCGTTCAGGATCGCCTGCTGGAGCGGCTTTTCCTCCAGTGTTTCAGAGTGCTTACAGTATTTTGATCCGTAGTCCAGGCGGCTCCCGCACCGCCACACGGCCCGTTTCACTCCTCCCTTGTTCCACACGCACCGGCGGTAGCCTGTCCCGCAGTGGCCGCAGAACATGAGATTTGTCAGGATGTACTTCCCGCTGTACTTGCTCCGCCCGGTGGGCGCGCTCTTGCTGGTACCGCCTGTCTGTGCCCTGCGCCGGGCTATCTCCAGCTGCGCCGCGTAGAAGACATCCCGGCTCACGATCCCCTCATGGTGGTCCTGGACTAGATACTTGGGGAGCTGGCCGTTGTTCTGGATCACCTTTTTGCTGATGCAGTCCTGAATGAATGTCTTTTGAAGTAGCGCGTCTCCGCAGTATTTTTCATTGGTCAGAATACTCAGCAGGTTCTTGATGGTCCACTCCTGTTTTCCTATCGCGTTCAAGGCCCCCTGCGCCTCCAGCTTGCTCTTGATGGCCCGCAGGGTGTCTCCAGCCAGATACCGCTGATAGATAAAGCGGACGGTTTCCGCCTCCTCCTCGTTGATCACCGGCCTTCCGTCCGGGCCCTTCTCATACCCCAGCATCCACTTGTACTGCATCGTGACACGTCCGCTTTTCATAGACTGACGCTGACCCCAGCGGACCCGGCTACTGGTACTCTCGCTCTCAGACTGGGCGAAGGCGCCGTGTATGGCGATGAGGAACTCACTCTCCGGATAGATGGAGTTGATATTCTGTTCCTCAAAGATGACCGGGATACCCAGTTCCCGCAGTTCTCGGGTATAGTTGATCGTGTCCACCGTATTTCTTGCGAACCGGGAGACCGCTTTGGCCAGGATCATGTCGATCTTCCCCTGACGACACATCCGGATCATCTGGAGGAATTCCTTCCGCTTACAGGTGGAGGTTCCGGTCTTGCCCTCATCCGCGAACACCTTTACCATGGTCCAGTCGGGGTTCTTCATGATCTTCTCGGTGTAGTAGGCAAGCTGGTTTTCATAGCTGGTGAGCTGCTCCTTACTGTTGGTGGATACACGGCAGTAGGCCGCTACCCGCAGGTTTCTCTTTCTCGCCTGTTCCTGGGGTGTTTCCTTCTTGGCTGGGATCACGATGACTTTCGGGGCGGTTTCTGTCATGGCTGTTGTCCTCCCTTCATGATCTGGCCGTTTTTCAGCTGGACTTGAATGCCTTTTCCTCTGTATGTGATCTGTCGGACGCTCTCATGCAGGAGCTCCCGCTCCAACTCCTCCATGTGCGGATGGTTTCGGAAGAGCTTCTGGAGCCGCGTCATCTCATATTCCTCCGCCCCAATGGCGTTGAGTCTGTGTTCCGCCAGCCGAAGCGCCATATCTCTGGCCCGCTCTCCATCCACGGGTGGGGAGTGAAGCGCCTCATCCAGCTCCCGGCGCAGTCTCCTGGCCTCTGCTGGCTCTTCCACCTCTGTTCGACCAGGGACGATGCTTTCCGGGTCCTGGATAAGACGGTTCAGAAGCGTCAGGGTCTGCTGTTCCACCCAGGCAGGCGGGGGACCGCCGCACAGCCGCCGCAGCTCCATCTGTGCCGGCGTTTTCCTGGTTGGGACCGCCCGGTCCCTGCGGCGCTCCTGAGCACCGCGGTACTGCTCCTCCGGGAGTATGGCCGGATACCGGTCTGTCCCGATGTATCTCTTGTCCTCCAGGATGCGGGCCACCATGTTTTTGTTCCACAGCTTTCCCTCGTCATAGGCAACTCCCCGCTCTTGGAGTGCCTCCACCAGTTCCTGATAGGACGCCCCGGCCAGATAGGTCTGGTAGATCCGGCGGACTGTTTCCGCCTCTGCCGGATGGGGAGTGTACTCTCCGAACTCCATCCGGTATCCGAAGGGCTGCTTTCTGTTGCTCGCCATCAGCGCACCGTCCTTTCGATGGTCTCCGTCAGCTCCAGCCCGTTGACCAGCCGGAACCGCAGGCATTCGTTATGCTCCACGATGATCTTTGCAACCAGCTCGCTGAACAGCTCCTCATCGAACGCCTCCAGAAATTCCGGCCCGGTCTCCAATATCTCCAGCAGGACTTGAGTCTGCCGGATGGTCTGATCCTCCTCGGACTCCAGAAACCTTTCCTTTTCCAGTTTGGCGGTGCGGAGCTGTTCAGCCAGCGTGCTGCTCCGGGTAATATAAATGTCAGGATCGACAAGGCCCTGCTGCTTCAGCTCGGCCAGTAGTCGCTCCTGACGGACGATATCTGCTATTTGTTTGTTCGCTTCCACGATGTCCAGGCTCCAGAGCAGCTTCCCGTTTTGGACTGTCTGGAGGTCCGTAAGCAGTTGGGAGAGAATCGGCATTCCACGGTGCCGCAGTTTGTAATACAGGCGGAGGAAAGCATGTTCAAATTCGCTTTCCGGAATCTGCTTCGTGGGGCATTTTTTTCGGTCTAACGTATGGGCACGGCAGGCATGGTACACCTTTCCTCCATGTTGGACCTTACGGAAGGTAGAGCCGCAGCAGCCGCATTCAATGTGCCCGGACAGCCGAGAGCTCTCCATCCCTTGCGGATGGAACTGCTCTTTCCTGATGCGCAGAAGCTCCTGCGCCTTATCATATACAGAGCAGGTGATAATGGGGGGATGGGTGTCTTTAACGTAATATTGAGCAAGCTCTCCTTTGTTGACCTTGTAACGGCGGGGAAGCGTCTGCGTCATAAATGACTTCTGCCACAGTGAATTTCCTGTGTATTTTTCATTCTTTAAGATTCGGGCAATGGCATGCACTGTCCACTGATAGGATTGAAGCGGTGTCTCTATTTCCTGTCTCCGCTTCATTTCCTCCGCAATCTCTTTCGTATTCCTTCCACTCAGGAATGCTTCAAATATCTCTTTTACATAACCGGCCCGCTGTAGATCAACTTTGATCTCACCGGTTTCATCCCGTGTGTAGCCGAAGGGAAGGGATGTCGCTGTAAAAGTCCCGTTTTCCATTCGATTTCGTATGCTCCAGCGGATATTCTCAGAGATGGCTTCACTCTCTTTTTGAGCTATCATGGAGAAGATAGCTGTCAGCAGCTCGCCGGACATCTGGGCGGTATCGATGCCCTGCTCCTCGAAGCAGACCCCAATCCCCAGGTCCCTCAGCTCCCGGACCGCTATCAGGCTCTCGCTGGTGTTTCGCGCGAATCGAGCGGTGGATTTTGTCAGGACCTTGTCGATGCGGCCTCTGCGGCAGTCTTTCAGGAGCCGCTGGAAGTCATCCCGTTTCTCCACGGAGGTCCCGGTGATCCCCTCATCCGCATATACGTCCACGAACTCCCATTCCGGGTTGCCGGTGATGAGTTCTGTGTAGTAGGCATTCTGTGCGGCAAAGGAGTGGAGCTGGTCCTCAGAGTTGGAACTGACACGAGCGTAAGCTGCCACACGCAGTTTCCGGGTTCGGACCGGCCCAGAGGCCGGGATCATGATAACATGGGGGGTGCTGTTCAGTGCGAGGGATCCACTGATCGCTGTCTGTCCGTTCATCTAAATCACCTCTGTTCAGCCACACACAATACCCTAACTTTCTCTGAAAAGCTATACTCAAATGCAACAACTATTGAGGCGAATATATGACGTCCGCTCCTGTTTCTACCCGGAGCCGCGCGGCGATCTTCCGCGCCTCCGCTTCGCTGATAATACTGGCGTCCCGCAAGGCACACAGCAGGTTTACCATACCAATGTAGTTTACATTCGCGTTCATGCTTTTTCCCTCCCAATCAGGCTTCTTCATCCAAAGAGAGACCAGGCAGTTTTATTTTCAGAAGGATTGCGTCATATCTAACCCTTCTGATTCTTCCTGGTCCTCGAAAGGAGTCTCATCCAGTTCTTCGGGCAGTGTTTCATCGGGGATCTGCATCGCGGCTGCAAAGCGCGCTATGGAAAGAGCCCGATCAAGAGTCACGTTCTTCTCTTTGACACTTTGTACCGCTATGTTTTGATCCTTCAGGGCTGTCATCGTATCAAGTGCTTCTGAAAGGTCTCTCCCCAGCCGATTCCACGAAGAAATTAGCAGGACCTCAAAGTCATGCTTCGCCGCGCCAAGACGCACATCCTTCAGGCTGCTCTGGCTCGGGGAATAGTCAGCGGCAACCTCCGTCACCTCGTATCCTGCTTTATCTGCGTACTCCAGCAAAAGCGACTTCTGGGCCTTCAGGTCTTCATCGGTCCTGGCTTTCAGATACAGCCATGCTTTCTTCTTTTCCGCCATAAGCTTTATGCCTCCCATGATGGTGCGCCAGAGATAAGCTCCGGCGCACAGCCAATCCTTCATTCGTTTTTCAGTCGTGTATGAAAACAAGCGGGGGCCGCTCCACGATGTGTGGCAGCATTGCGATACCTTTCAGGGCGGCCCCCGCCGTTTCTGACATTTGCGTTTCCAATGATGGCCCTATTCGACACTACTTCCCGAGCCGTAGGCGGCAGGCTTGGACCGCGCGGGCGCGCGTCACGGGAATCTCACCCCTCCGAGGATCTCTCCGAGCTGCCCCCACTGCTTGTGGCTGTGGCTGGACAGGAGTATCATTACTGGATTGCCGGCGAGGGTCGGGCAGGACTCCTGTGAGTCCCGCCGCAATGCGAAACAGCCCGCCACAGGCTGTTTTATGGACGGATGGGAACCGCTCTGCACCTTATTTGGCCGTCTTTGATGCGGGGGCTTCCCGCACAGATGGTCTTGGCGCATCCTCCAATGTCGCTTCAGCCTCCCTCTCGGGGGCCTCTCGCCAACGGACGTATCCAAGCTGCCGGATATTCTATTTTCAAAGATCAAGAGGAGGAAGATGTGACCCCCTCATTATGTACAGGCAATAAGTAAGGGAGTTCACAAACGATTTTTCTAAAATTTTTTCTTTTCTCTGTTTTGCACAAAATCTTTCAGCCGTTGTAAGGCATAACGCTCACGATAACTGACTGCTTGCTGGGTGAGAGAAAGCATTTTCGCTACATCCTCCTGACTCATGTCTTTCCAGTAGCGGAAATAAAGCAGCAGCTGGTATTCTCTTTCCAGACTGCATAAGGCTTGGTGTAAGTGACGTAGTTCCTCCTGATGTTGCACCTGTTCGTCCAGCGTCGGGCCGTTAGAAAATTGCTGCCGTCCATCCTCCATGAGCTCCTCCAGGGAGATTTCCCGACTGGGTAAAGATGCAATGGTTTGTTTTTTTCGATCCCACACCGAACGCTCCGATTTGAGTCCCTTTTCCATATAGCGCATCTTGCGGTCACTTGCTCGCAGTACACGTAAAATATCCGGACGTTTTTCAATGCCTGGGTAGAGCTTCTCATAGTCTGGGTAGTACATGTTGTATCGCGGCATGTCCGTTCCTCCTTCGATTTTCGTTGGTTCGCGGGCAGTCAACGAAAATCGGGAGGACCCCGGCAGGAATTTCTTTTCCCGCCAAAATATAAAAATTTTTCTAAATTTTCAATGTTTTTTCCGGGCTGGAATGGAAACGTGAAAAAAATACATCCATATCTCGACAATTCATCCCAGCATCTCCCAGAATTTTCTGGAGGATGCTCGGATAATTTGTCGAGGACAAAATGAGGCGCAGACAACCAGCTGGTTGCCTGCGCCTTTTTAGCAGGTGGCGGTGTTGGATTTGGCGGCGGCTTAGCCGCCGCTGGAACAAAAGGGACGATAAAGCATTGTTATTCTCCCGTCTTTTGTGTAGTTACCAGCTCACATATTTCTCACAAAGCCGCATGAGGATCACGGCGGCTTGTGCCCTCGTGGCGGTGGCGCTTGGTCTGAGGGGCCCGCTGTCAGTGCCGTTGATGATCCCGGCGCTCACAGCCCAGTTCAGGGTCTCCAGTGCAAAATTGGGGATCTGGTCATAGTCCGCATATTCCCGAATGACCATGCTGCCCTGGATGGTGTCATAGTCCCTGTTCTGGGCGTAGCGGTACAGGACGGCTGGTCAAGAGGCCAGGACAGGCCCAGGCTGGGAATCTCCAAGGACTGCTCCCCCTCCATGCAGTAGTTAATGACGAAATAGATGTAATCAAGAAAAAGAAAGGAAAAGCACAATCCAGACGGAACCGCGGTTGTGTCAAGAAATATTTGTGAGTTCACAAGAATTTTGCTATAATGAGGACAGAAACCCCTATGCAGGGAGAAGGGCGGGAGCCTATGCACATCAGCTATCAGCCGCTATGGGACACCCTGAAGGAGCGCGGCATGAGGATAGCGGACTTACGGCTGGCCGCCGGTCTTACCACCAACATGATCGCCAACATGGGAAAGGGTGAGCATATCAGCATGAAAACGCTGCTGCGTATCTGCGGGGCGCTGAACTGTGATATTGCAGATGTGATTGCTTTGGAGCAAGATAACAATTTCGCAAATGAAATGGAGAAGTAAATGGGAACTTGAGGTATAGCTATCATGTACAGGTTAGAATTAGAAAATTTTTGCTTGGAGTTTAATCCAACGATACATGAAAATGACCTTCCATTTCCAGTAAACACCAGTCTGAATATAAAGGTATTCAGTTATGGATTTTCCGCTGACGCTGTGATGGATATTGATGTTCGAGGACTTGCAGACTTTGCTATATCGCTAAATAGACTATATGAAACACTCAAAGGCTCCGCGATATTAGAAACACCGTATGGTGTTCATAGCTACATAGAGTTTATAGCTTTTAATGGAGGTCACATTAAAGTGAAGGGTAATATTCATAATGGAAATGCCTATGGGTATGAACAAGAACTTATTTTTGAAAATGAACTTGACCAAACTTATCTAAAGAGTTTTGTAAAGGATTTGTTTGCAGACTTCGAGAAATATGTAGGGCGATAAGGGAATGTAAGATTCCCTTATAAAGTAAACATCCCCGCCCCACCTCTGGACACTTTGTTCAGCCAGCGGGCGGCAGAAACAGAATACAGACCCACCCAAGCAGGAAACTCCGGTTTCCAGCCGCTATGGAACACCCTGTAGGAGCGTGGCATGAGGAAAGAGGACTTGCGGCTGGCCGCCGGTCTTACCACCAACATGATCGCCAACATGATCGCCAACATGGGAAAGGGCGAGCATATCAGCATGAAAACGCTGCTGCGTATCTGCGGGGCGCTGGACTGTGATATTGCAGATGTAATCGCTTTGAAACATGATATAATTTCCGCAAGCGAAATGGGACAATAAAATCACTGGAAATGGTTGAGGTTATGAAAATTGTGTATAAGGGTGTACTTTGCAATACAGGATATGAACGAGTAATGGGAGAGAATGTGCCAGCACTCTTTTGCTTAGATGCCTCTAATCCAGAGAAGATGATTACAGCCGGATTTATTGATATACAGAATGGGCGCTGGGTTAAATTATTAACTGAAACGGAATTTAAAGAAGTGTTGAATTTAATTGAACAGAAATATATGTAAGATGATTTCTATCTGTTAGATAAATTTGTATTTTATTACTACCATCGGGCCAGCCATAGCCCCGCCCCTGCTGGGACACTTTGTCCCAAAGACGGGAAAATATGCAAGCACCGCAGGGCCATTTATCAAGCAAGGAGCGCAACTTCTTATAACATTTCTGCATGGAGGCAATGACTATGACAAAAGAAGCAGCCGCTATAAAATTAACAAAGATTTTTCCAGATAAGGCCGCTGCTCTTACACAACATTATACTGATTATGATAATCAGTTGCGAGCGCATATTTTTTTCGCTGATGAAATCAATATACCGCTCATGTTACTGCTTCAATCAAACAGCGATAAAAAAACGATCCAACAATATTGCTCTTTTATCGAGGAAATGTATTATGACGGCGATGAAGATGTAAAAAATGTGGTGGAGGTTACAATTTTAGAACAATTATCGGATGAGACAAAAATCTGGTTATGTTTTGGACCCTACCTATCAAATGAATTTATTCGTGAGATCAATACTGTCTTAATTCCACGCAACACGATGCTCCCGAATGTATCGTTACCATACCACTCTCGTAAAAAGTTCAAAAAATTACAGCGAATAGAGCGTTGATCCCAAACTCTCGACACTTTGTTCAGCCAGCGGGCGGCCCCAAGCAGGAGACTTCGGTTTCCTGCTTTTTATTTGCGCATTTTCCGCTTTGAGCCATGTGTTTTGAGCAGGGAGGATTTGTCCAGAATGTGGATAAGCTGCCGGAACTCTGTTTCCGTCAGCTTGCTGTAATTGATCCCCAGCCGCTTGCAGTACAACATCGCCTGCCGCTCCAAGTCGCTGCCCTTGAAGTTCATGGTTTCCTCAATGTCCCGCCGCAGTTCCTCGGCTACCGTGTTGACCGGCGCACTCTCGCTGTCCCCTTTATGGGCGGCACGGATGTCCTGAATGACCCGGCGCAGATCCTCGCTGACAAGCTGGCTGAAATACTCGTCCTCGTCCAGATGGGCGGCGCGCAGGACGCGGAGGTGGGGATCGTCCTCTCCCGGCTGGTAGCGGTCTATGATTTCCTGCCGCACCACATCCACATAGGCGTTGAGGCTCTGCACCTGCATACTGGCTACCCTGTCCACATAAATCTCAATATCCGCCAGCAGTCGGACAAAATCTTTATGCGCCATCATCTCGCACAGCAGCCGGTTATTGACCCGCCCGCTTTTCAGGAGGGCCACCGCTTCATCGGTCAGGTGCAGCTCCGCCAGCGGCGTGTCCAGATAGTTTCGGTTGTCGGTCAGGCCCAGCAGGTAGTCCACGGACACCTGATAGAAGTCGGCCAGCTTCAACAGGCTGCCGTGGTTGATTTCCTTGTCCTCGTCATTCTCATAGCTGCCGAGGGCAGATTTTGAAAGGCCGACCTGTTCCGCCAGTTCTTCCAGCTTCAAGCCTTTCTCCACCCTTAAATCCTTCAACCGTTCCTGTACGGAAATGCGGGTTTTCATATCAGCCACCCCTTCCTGCGCCTGTGTGCCGCCGTTTTCTTCTATTATAGCATACCATTCCGCAATCGTGGAATTTTTCGTTTTTGGAGCCGATTTCCTACTTTATGGACATACGGGCGGGGAAACAAAAATGTTCTATGATATGGGTAGTTCATCGATGGATCAAATCCAATCGAATGACCGGCCTGTATGGGATATGCCCCCCGGCGATGTAGCGCGGCGACCTACGGTGAGGAAATGGAGGAACCTTGACTGCAGCGAGCGTACCAATGGGGGCGAAACGCCGCTGAAAAAGCCAGGGGCAGGAACGACATTAAGGAGAACCGGCAAATAGGAACACCGAATTGATACTGAAACACAACAATCCGATAGGGCATAGTCTGCCCTATCCGTACTACTGCGGGAGATTTCAGGGCGGCTTTACGGCTGTTTTTTCCTTGAAAATCGCCCCGAAACACAACACAAAAATCTGCTGTCCGTCCACTCCGGCTGTTACGGCTGACTGGGCGGATTTTTTGATGAATAGGAGCCAATATGCCAAGAATGTCAAAAAAGAGGAAGCTGGAGCTGTCCTTCTTCCTCAACGAGCGTGGGCGGGTGGCGTATAACAGCCTTTGCCGGAAATGCCGCCACGCCTGCAAACAGAGCTTCCGGGCCATTGTGATCCTCTGCCCCCACTACCATTCCAAGCGGGCCAAGGGAAAGGAGGACACCTGAATGAATACGGAATTTATGACCGCCGACACCAACCTGCCGCCCTGTCTGCCCCTGCCGGGGGCCATGCTGGGGCTGCCGGTGAGCAGTACCGCCAAGGTCATGTATGCCAAGCTGCTGGGCGCTGTTCTCACAGCGGGCGTGGAGGACGCCAACGGGATTTTATTTGTCCGTTTCCCCCTTGCAGAGCTGGCCGTGGCGCTGGGGCGCAGTACGCAGACCTGCAAGCGGGCCTTGCGGGAGCTGGAGGCCGCTGGGCTGATCCTGCGGGTGCGTCAGGGAATTGGAGCACCGAACAGGATTTATGTGCTGGTGCCGAAGAAGGATTGAAGAAAATCCTGCGACACGCTATAATGGAAAGTAATAAATCAGCGCTGCCATACAGCGAGGAATGCCGGGAGGCAGCGAGAAAGTTTGCGAGGGAACATAAATACCATAGGGAGTCTGAAAGATAGTAATGCCAACGATCAAAAATAAGGAAAATGCTATGTATGATTTTGTATTTATTGTTTCTATATTCGATTTGATTGAAAATCCTAATGATTTTGAAATGTTGTGCAAATCTCTCAGTCTAAATATAGATCCAGAATGGCTTGAAAAAGAATATGACGATGTAGAGCGCGGACAAGGTGACGCTTACTTATTTCAATCTCATGATGGTTGTTTGTTTTTAGATTTGTTTAACGAGCCAACTGATCAAAATGAAATGATACTGGTGGGTGTCCGTTGTAAGAAAGAGTTATATGTCCAAATCAAAATTGCAGTTACATCAATTTATGAGAAAGCACCGGTCAAAGGTGTTCAAGTTGATGAAGGAATAAATATTCTTGACAAGCTGATTAATAGCAATAATTATCCGATCGAACGATCAACGATTACGACCATAAATGGAAAAGAGACATATCGTTTCTTTCAGAAATTGAGAGTATTTCAAAGTAAGAGCAGAGATACATCGCAAAAGCCCTTTTAGAAGCTAAAGTCCAGCTAATAAAAATCAAGAGAACAGCAGCAACAGGCTGGGAGCCTACGCCCGCCGCTGGCCGGAGTGCTGCCGGGAGGTGGACGATGACGACTGGGGCTGCAAGACCTTTGAGATCGACAAGGGCCGCTTCTGTTTCCGGCTGACCGCGCCATACAGCGAGGAACGCCGGGAGGCGGCGAGGAAGTTTGCGAGGGGACACAATACCGCTGAGAGGTTAGTTTATATATAAAGATGGGAGGTATATTGCTGTGACTTCATATCACATGGTTTTTAAGAATGGTTATTTCGGGAGTATTAACAAATGCGGTGGACTTCCAACACATCTTCCAGAAATATGGCCGCAAATAGACGGAGCAGACTTAGCCTTTCTATTTCAACTTTATTGTGATGGAGAAAAGTTGAACATACCAAACACTCTTTGTATACAAGGGTATCAGTTGTTTGAAAACGGAGATTACAATTCGGACATTGTAGTGATCCAACTTCCGCTCGATGCAAAAGAAAATATCCAGCAGGTAGGTCTTTCGTGCCCGGTTTCCCCGGACTATGCAGGCGGAGATATTGAATTTGAAGTGGTAGAAGAACAAGACAACTACGACTTGGACGATTTAAATGTTGATGACTTTTACCGATGGACAAAAATGGGAGTACCATGTAGCAAACTGCTGGGCTGGTGTGAAAAAGAAATCATCCCATCGAATTGTGCGTTTTTAGGGTGGTTAGCAGATGAAGATCCTTTTGTCATTGGCAACGGATATAACCTGTGCTTTTTCTTAACACCAGAGGGAAAGGTCATTGCCAGCTATCGTGCGCCCTGTTAATATCCAGTCCAGCTAATAAAAATCAAGAGAACGGCAGAAACAGACTGGGAGCCTACGCCCGCCGCTGGCCGGAGCATTGTCAGGAGGTGGACGATGACGGCTGGGGCTGCAAAACCTTTGAGATCGACAAGGGCCGCTTCTGTTTCCGGCTGACCGCGCCATACAACGAGGAACATCGGGAGGCCGCAAGGAAGTTTGCAAGGGAACACAATACCATCGAGAAGTTAAAATAAGTAAGGCGGGAGGTTTGAGTTATGGACAAAGGTGATATTGACAACTATGCTTATTTTCAAGAAGTTTGGACATCACCTAAACGATATGCTTTGGTAAAAAATGAGTTTCGCGATGGATATGCTATCGTTGATGTAATAAATAAATTATTTGTGCTTATCGAAGATGAAGATATAAAAAGCTTTGTCCAACAAAAACTTCAAGAAAATGGGTGCGAAATCTTCCGTAATATTCGCGAAGCATTTAATAGGGAATCTCGCTAAGTGATGAAATTGAAATCCCTTTAGGAACTAAAGGGCGCATTTCTATACATAGCCTGACGGCCATGTATTCGTGCGCTCTGCGAGGCGGGACGGCGGATTGCCAGATGGAGCAACCCGCCGTTTTTGCGTCGCTGCGCTCCGTCCAAGGGGCTGGTCTCGCCTGCCAGCTCGGTCGGCCCTTCAAGGCGTTTCACGCCTTGAGGTCGCCACCGGCGACCCGCGCCCCCTTGCGCGGCTTACGCCGCTTACCCCGCCTGCCCCCAAAAGGGGGACACCCGCCCTGCGTCTGTCCCCCTTCCGAGGGCCTTACAACCGAACACCGACACCCTGACCGCTCACTGGAAACGCCCCGGAGGACGGTCATTTTTTTACCCATTTTTCAGCCAAAGGTGGGCAACACCTTTTACATGGCCTGCCGCAGACAGGAGCAGACCCACACCCAGTGCCGGGACAGGGACATAGATTGGCGAGGGACTTCCCATTTCCTGCCGTGGATGGTAAAATGAAATTGAGTTAATGGGCCGCCCCCGCTGGAACATTTTGCTCCAAAAGAGAACGGCAGAAAAACAAAAATTATGTAGCAAACGGAGTAGAGAGGATGGATCAATCAATGATTTGTCTACCCAGCGACGTAAAAACTGCTTTAGAAAAAACAAGTTTTATTAAAAGATATGAGATGCTTTCTAATACTTTTAACGGAGAAAGAACGCCCTTAAATGAAAGGCTGCGTTATATTGATGGTGAAATTGTTTTGGACAGTCTTGCACAGTTGGGATATAAAGCACATTTTGAAAGCAAGGAGAAATATTTCTGGATTGAGGAAGTTCAGATAGGAACCTATACGTTCTCCGGCAACATGATCTTAGACGGCGGCCTGGTAGATATAGTCTGGATCGTAAAAGAAAACGGAAATCTAATCTTAGGGCTGCCAATAGGAGAATATTCCAGATTGATGATTGCTCCAAACTACAAAATAAAGAAGCCGATTTTTGGAACTTATGAAGATTTAGATGAAATAGTTGAATCAGTCTTCAAACTATTTGAGGATTTTAAGAAAGCAATGACTGCTTCGTGAGGAAACCAGCGCAGACTATCCCCACCTCTGGACACTTCTTGGTCAGCCAGCGGGCGGTGGGAGGGATAAAACGCAAAGGAGATCTATATGGGGATTTTTGATAGGCTAAAGGGCAGACAGATAAGAGATCCGCTTAAAAATGAGGCATATTTCAGAAAGTATATTCAACAGCAGGAAAAGCGAATCGACCATTTCACAAATATGATGGAGCAAGTACCGAAAGAAAGGGTTCCCCTGGTCGAAATGTTTCTATCCGACATGAAATATTCGTTATTTACAGCAAAATACAGTATGGGGGCTGATCCAAATGATTTGAGCAAGGAATGGCCCGAGGTTCTCTGTATGATGGCAAAAAATTGGGATAACACCGTCGGTCTGGTAGAGATTATAAATGCAGTTGCTCTTGCAGTACTGTATGGAGTGGATGACACGACATGGAATACCGTGTCAAAGGCTGCCTGTCAATATGGGCAAAAAGATTGGCTGGTTGGATTTCTACTCTCATCAAGGGATGGAGAGCCAAACTATCTGACATGGAAGGTTCGTATGAAAAATCCTTATCAAACATTACGAAACATCATTGAAACCAGCCCCCAAAAAGCTGAGGACATCAAAGCGTATTTGGAGAAACAATGGTATAAAGGACATTGTGATGTTGCATGGTATGATACTCATAAGTCCGACCAAATGACTTATTACGGATATTGGAGCAACGAAACTGCGGCGGCGGTCAAAATCTTGGGAATAGACGATAGCTGTCTGAAAAACCAGCAATATTATCCGTATGATCTGGCCCACTTCAAAAAGGAACCTTAGCCACATATATAGGCCAGTTCCGTCCCAACCTATGGCTACTTTGTTCAGCCAGCGGGCGGAGAAAGGAAAAACGCCGATGAAGAATAGGAAAGAGCTGCGAATCAAAATTATTGGGCTTGTGCTGTGTCTGCTGCTGATCATCGCAACCATTTTGCTGCTGGCACTGATATGTCAGCACCCGTGGTTACTGTTCTTTGTTGGCCCCCCTTCGATCTATGCTCTTTACCGTTCCTGCTTTGGCTCATCGGAGGAACGAAAGCAAGCGCGGGAGAGAAAGGTTGCCATCAAAGCCGAGCGCCGCCAATGGCAGGATCACAGATTTTTTCCTGTTTCCAAGCGCGGGCGGGCCGCCTATCTCATTCTCTGCTTTGAAGAAGCTCTGAGATTTTATGACGGCGGGGATTTTGATAATTGGAAATGGCTTCTTCGTGAATTATGGCAGATCACATCCACATGGGACATTGATGGGTGGGTAGGCCGCATTTGTGACGCCTCACCGGAAACGATACTGGAGTATCGTTCCTATCAGGAATGGAATGAACACAAGAAAAAAGTTGGTTTTTGGTGTAACTTGACAGAAAAAGAATTTATTTCTTTGCAGAAATTATATAGCCAAGGAAAGCAATTTTTTCCAGTCATTTATAAACTGTACGAAACGGTTCTGGATGTCATTACACTGGATTGGGGCGATCTAGAGGAAAAACATACGCCATCTGCATTATCGGCCATAGAGCGGGCGGAACAGATTCTGACAGAGCATGGCATCCCGTTCCCGCAGGATCAGCAAGCGTTAAATTTTATTATGAACCATCGGGATGGGCATTATGGAAAGCCCTTTGATGGGATTTCACTATCCTCTGTCCTATAAGTTGAACACAAGAATTTACCGCCCCAACCTCTAGATATTTTGCCCAGCCAGCGGGCGGCGATGAACAGGAGGAAGAATTTCTATGGGGATTTTTGATAAGCTAAAAGGTGGAAAAAAGGATAAGGTGTTTGAAGATGAATTGATGGATACGCAGTCTGAACTGATTGCGCTTACATTAAACATGGTCGGTAAAGCAGCAGATAAAATATTTGCCTATTGTTCCATAGAAGCCAAGAGCCAGATGTTCAATGTGTTCTTTGAATTAGACGGAAAAATCAAAACATTAAATGAAATGGGGACAGTCCCTTCTTGTGCTATGGAACTTTTAAGAACAGGAACACACGGACTGGACAAGATTAAAGAAATATGTGCGAAATACAACTATCCCACCCCCACAGAGATTAAAATGATTTATGATGTGAAAACAAAAAAATTTAATGTTGCTTATCAATATAAAGAGATTTGTTCAGCAAAAACTAATATTAGTGCAGGAGAAGTTTTTATGAATTGGATTACAGCCAAAAAGAATGAGAGCACATAAAAAACAAAGGTGCGGTCAGCAGGCCGCGCCTTTCCCATACCCAAAACTGAACCCCACCGATTCCCCCTCGCAGAGCTGGCCGTGGCGCTGGGGCGCAGTACGCAGACCTGCAAGCGGGGCTTGCGTGAGCTGGACTGCGGGTGCGTCAGAAGATCGGAGTATCGAACCGGATTTATGTGCTGGCGCCGAAGAAGCAGGATTGAAGAAAATTCTGCGGGACGGTATAATGGAACGTAAGAAATCAGCGCCGCCATACAGCGAGGAACGCCGGGAGGCCGCGAGGAAGTTTGCGAGGGAACACAATAGCGTTGTGAAGTTAAGATAGGGGATAATATTGTGGGAGCATTCCAGTTAATTGAAAATAAACAGTTTCAGAAATTTTGTGAATTATACGAAAGGAAATCTCATTTACGAGCAACAACAGCCGACTACGCTGATCTGATGCCGGGAAATTATATGCGTGCGCTCTTAGGTGCTAAAAAAATTGAACAACTGATTGAATTTTGCCAAAATGAAGTTAAAAGACGAGAGCAGATAGATAGAACAACCACAGACTTTTATATTGGGTTAAGTATTGGATATTTCTTACAGAATAATTTTGACAAGGCAGGTAAAGCACTTATTGATGGCAGCAAGGCAAAGTATCAAGATATTGCTCGAACAGAAGTGGCGTGTATCATGTATTGGGAATCAGTCTCTACGCACAATGATGTGCTGAAAAGAGAAAGCAAAAAGATATTGAAAAATCGCTTGCGAGCAAAAGTTTCCCCACACAATTTAGTAACTGCGGCTTTTCTCCTGGATCGGTGTGATGAGAATGACATGCACTCATTGATTGATGGAATTGAAAATTCGATTTTGAAGTACCGAGCATTAGTACTTTGCTATTTCTGTATTGCAGCGAAACAGTTGGAGCGTGGTGATCAGAATGGATATTCAGAGGCATTAAGGCAGGTATGTATGCTCTATGACAAATCCCCTGCTGTTACTATAGAGATAGAATACCATTTGGCAAATATATTATTTCAAGAAGAGCAGAGGGATATATAATCCCTTTAGGAACTAAAGGGCGCATTTCTATACATAGCCTGACGGCCATGTATTCGTGTGCTCTGCGAGGCGGAACGACGGATTGCAGATTGCAGCAACCCGCCGTTTTTGCGTCGCTGCGCTCCGTCCAAGGGGCTGGTCTCGCCTGCCGGCTCGGTTGGCGCTTCAAGGCGTTTCATGCTTTGAGGTCGCCACCGGCGACCCGCGCGCCCTTGCGCGGCTTATGCCGCTTACCCCGCCCGCCCCCAAAAGGGGGACACCCGCCCTGCGTCTGTCCCCCTTCCGAGGGCCTTATAACCGAACACCGACACCCTGACCGCTCACTGGGAACGCCCCGGAGGACGGTCTTTTTTTCATCCATTTTCAGCAAGGGAAGGCAACACCTTTTACATGGCCCGCCGCAGACAGGAGCAGACCCACACCCAACGCTGGGACAGGGATATGGAGCGGCGAGAGACTTCCCATTTCCTGCCGCTGGTGGTAAAATGAAATCAGTTTTACGGGACGCGCCCCGCTGGGACAAAGTGTCCCAAAGCCGGGGGCATGACCTCCCCGCCCCAACCTCTGGACTTTTGTCCAGCCAGCGGACGGCTTGCCAAAGAGAAAGAGGGAATTGTGATGAAAGATAAAAACCGCAACAAAAAAATCAATCCAGCCGTAGCTGTGATTGCCGTTTTTCTGTGGGTAATCGTCCTAACGATAGTTCTCCATGCTTATTTTCAACAGGGTGGGACGCTTGCAAAGGTTGTGGAAGTGGCATTGATTGTACTTACGCTGGTGGGATTTATCGCCTGTATCGTCATTTATGTTATCCCGATCCGGCGTTTGGCAGCGCGAATTGACAAGGCAGCTTTTCAGTATCAGTTGACTCATGACGGGGAGGCATATCTGGCTGAATTGGAAGAATGCAGGAAAATGCCCGGCGTGAAACGGGCTGCCTTTTATGATGTGCCAGCCAAAGACTACTTGGAGGTTTTGAAAATCAGAGCCCTTCGGGAGATGGGCCGGACAGCCGAGAGCCGCGCTCTGCTGGAAACAGTAAAAAAGGAAACTGCCAATGATTTGACGCGGCAGGCATTAAAAACAGAGGAAGAACAATTGCCATAAATCAAGCACAGGCTTTCAGGAGGGACAGGCGGTGAGAAAAGGAAGGAAAAGGCGGCTTGCGGTATTTTTGGGCGCGGCGGCGGTGATGGTGCTGCTGTGTACCCTGTCCGGCTGCGGACGTCATGCCACCCGTGGGGAACTGATTGACTGGTTCCAGAAGAACTACACGGACGCTAAGCTGGTGGTATCCAGAGAGAAGACAGAGGAGGACAATGGCTGGACGATCGGCTATATGGCCTATTTGAAGGACAGGCCGGAGTTGGTGTTCCAGCTCCAGTCCAGACGTGTCATTGTGGGCGGCCTCCGCGAACACCACAACTTCACCGATTTTGACAAGGTCTATGGTGCATACTACTTTGCGTCGTATCAGCGGCGGCATACCGTTCCCTACTGGACGGAAGGGGAAGGGTATGGCTCTATTTTCAACATTGAGGCTATATACAGTACGCCGGACGAGCTGGAGGCGGCGGCACAGGAGCTTTTGGAGATCCTTCGCTTCTTTGCGGAACAGACCCCGAGCGTGAGGCTGAGCTTCAACTTTACATTCCAATCGCCCGTTTGTGATCCCGGGCAGTTCGAGTTTTCACTGGGCTCCGACTACTTATCTCTTGCAACGGACGACACCGACGCTGAAAACGCCGTCCGGCAGAAGGTCAAGGATTTGCGCAGTGAGCTTGCGGTGTGGTGCAGCTTTTACGGACTTCACCCTGAGTGGTTTTCTGAGAAGGAGATGGAGCAGGCCCTGGCTTACACCCAAACGGAAGACTACGGAGGCCCCTCCCCCTACATTGGGGCGTGGAACATCTCTAATCCGGAGAAGGGGGAGCTCCGAATCCCTCTGGTAACACCAAATACGTGGAGCTTCTCCTTTGCACAACTCTACCGTCTCCTGCTGGCCTTGGAGTGGGCGACGCTGGAGGGCAGCGAAACTGACTTCACCTTTGTCGGTGCGGATGACAGTACCTATGCCCTCTCCTATGCCCTATGGGAGAACGAGGACGGAAAGCTGGTCAGCCGCTGTACGAAAGACGGGGTGCCCGTGGAAATTGACGAGGGCTGTTTCACCTCGTACTCTATGCTGACCCAAATGACTGGTGTTGTACTGAAAGAAGAAAACATCACATACCGTGGTCCGGATGAAGATGGGATTGCCCGCCTCCCTGCGGGGCCTGGACTTTGAACAGAGAAAATAAAGGGTTCCGGATCTGCGGAACAAATTGCTGTGGATCGATGGTACAATGGGAAATGTGATTTATCTGGAAGGACAGCCGGAGCACACGGCACTATCTATGGGCAATGGGCTGACAGACACTTTGATCAGCGCCCTCCTCTTGAGTGGTTCCCAGCTTGCGAAAACCGATCATGAAAAAAGGCTTATTGTATGGCTGGCGGAAAAGGATCAAAGTGCAGTTGGTATGGGAACCGTGGGTTTTTCCGTCCTGGATATGCCATGGGACAGGAACACCCTTGAGCAGAATCGGTCATTTCTGCGCAGGACAGTTGAGCAGGCGAAAATGAGGAGAGGATGGGAGCTGCTTGACTACCAGCCTTCGGAGGAATTGCTTCTTCCCAGTCTGGAGAAGTTCTTATTCCTGATCGCGCAATTAAAACAGGCAGACATACAGCCGGATTGTTTAGAAGCGTGGCTCGCAGAGGCCGCAGAAAATGACCCGGTAAGATGCGGCTTTCCGCGCTGCCCCAAGCATCACACGCTGCTGACCGTATTTGGCTGTCAGATCTGCAACCATGGATCATTCGGATAATCGGGGGATTGAATGGAATGGCCGCGAAATTTGAAGTTTACATTGTAAGCGGGAACTATCTCAGCATTCAATTATGTCAAGCGATATTCCCTCATGTGGGTGAAATACAGTTTTCTGGAACATGCACCGTCTGGGATAGCTGGCAGCCAACCAAAGAAATCAGGGTTTATCTACAAGATGACAAGGAAATGGAAGCCTGCCTGAGCAGCGGCAAAATCCTTCACTTTTATGGCGCAGCAGGCCCCCACATGATCGGAGCAAGACAATATTTTGAATATGGTGTGTTTTGCACAGAGCTATGGATCGACACATCACGTTTGCCTGACTTGGATACGAATATGCCAAATGATTTTTGTAATTCTTTTTGCCAGTCCGTCAGAAGGAATATGCTGGGGCTGGATCAAACAGTGGAGATGAAATTCTTTGCTATGGGCACAGAAATGAGCATTGACTTTTCTGAACAGCTGGAAGAGTGTATCAATGAAAGCCATGGTGTCATGTGCTATTGGAGCGAGAAAACCGGCAACCATTAAAAGCGGAGAAATCGTGGCTCCGAGCCATGAAGCACAGGCTTTAAGGAGGAATAGGTGGTGACAAAGAGAGGAAAATATTGCCTAATTGTAGGTGGAACCGTTATCTTGGCTATCGTCTTGCTTTTCTGCTTTATTCCTTATTATATCCGTTCACATTTTTTACTGTCAGAAAATGAGGTGTTGGCAGGACTTGAGGCACGCTATGGCATGGAATATGAGGTACAGGATGTGCAGCCGGATAAAAATGTAGAGACACTTCTGTAAAAGGCACAACAGATTATCAATGATGGTTATGATTATTACGCTATGCATGGGAAAAATCTGCCCTTGATTTCTGCTCTAAATCAGTTTACAGCTTAACCATAGCCTCCACCTCTGGAAACTTTGTCCAGCCAGAAACGGACAACCAAACACTACTCACCAAGGCGCGGCCAACAGGCCGCGCCTTTCCCATACCCAAAACTGGACCCCACCGATTTGCCATTGCAGAGCTGGCCCTGGCGCTGGGGCGCAGCACATAGACCTGCAAGTGGGCCTTGCAGGAATTGGAGGACGACGGACTCTGATCCTGCGGGTGTGCTGGGAGATTGGAGCGCCGAACAGGATTTATGTCCTCACTCCAAGAAGATTAAACCGTTGAAAAACAGAAGAATAAGCCGCCCAAAACAGTTTTACAAAAGATTTCAGGTTTGCTATAATAAACGCAGGAAATTGAGGGTTTTGACTAATATTTCAATGTGTGGGAGGGTTTCATAATGTGGATAGTTATTTTAGTGGCAGTTGTTGCGGTGCTACTCATTCTTTACATTAAGTTCTACAACCGTTTGCAGCGGCTTTCCGTCAAGGTGCAGGAAGGCAGCGCGGGCATTGATGTTGCTTTGGAGAAACGCTACGATATGCTGTCGGAAGAAATTGAGGCAGTAAAAAAGTATCTGGCGCATGAGTATCAGATCTACACAGAAGTCACATCTACCCGCGCGGGGAAAGAACTGAACGAAAGCATATTTCAGGAAAAGAAACAACTGTCTGAGGAAGCGGTCAAAGCAATCAGCGAGACGATTGCCGAACAGCAAAAGCAGATGGAAACAATCCGGCAGCAGTTGGATCAGCAGCGAGGGCAGGATAACTCTCTTGGAGCGGAAACACCAGGTATGGGAGGCGACGGGCTGCTCGGACATCAGGTAAGTCTGGATCGGAAACTTGGCTTGCTTACTTCCGCCCAGCAGGGACTCACCGGGGTCAGCTCTGCTATCAATGCACTGGCTGAGCAATACCCAACCCTTTATTCCTATGCGTCCATGCAGCATTTCCAGCAGGATATTTTTGACGCAGAGGAACACTTACAAGCGGCGAGACGGCTGTATAACTCTAATGTATCCCTGTATAATCAGAGAATCCACACCTTTCCTTACCTACTTTTGGCAAAACTTCATGGCATGAAAGAGGCAAAGTTCTACACTGTGGAAGAAAAGAAAAAAGACTTTAAGGTGCAGTTTTAAGAAGAAAGGAAAAAAGATGTATGAAAATGGTGGAACAGAATATCAGCGGTGTCAAGCTGGAGCGGCTGCGGCAGAACGCTGTAAAAAAACATAAGATTCTTCGGAAGCTGCTCCCGGTGTGCCTGATTTTGTTTATAGGATTGACACTGGTGAAAAACCGATTTTTGTTTGTCTCCATCAGTGAATATGGCTTTGGAGACCCAGCAACCCAGGGGGGCCTTTTGGGTCTGATTGGAGGCCTGATGCTCAGCGTGATTTTTGCGGGTGCCATTTTGGGTTTTTACTATATGCTGGTCTATAAAAAAGCTTATGACCTCTTTTGTATCAATTTCAAAAACAAATATGTGTTGGACACTCTCCGACAACTGCCGGATTTTTCCGAACTGCGCTACAATGCCGGAGGCGGCCTTTCTTATGAGGAAATGAACCGTTTAAAGTTAATCCCCGGAGGCCAGTCGGTCTTTTATCAATCGTCAGATGAACTGTCCGGCAAGCTGGATGGAGTTCCCTTCCGGGCTGTCAATGTCTGCACTGGCGAAAAAGCTTCCGCAAGAAGTTCTACCCCCAAAATTCTGTTTGAGGGACAGGTCATTGTTTTTTCCTATTTTGATAATCGGAAGATCAGTGAAGGTTTTGTCCAGGTGTTTTCTAAAAAAGCCCTGTCTAAACTCAGGGAAACCAGAGTCCCGCTGTCAATTCAGACAGAAAACAGTGTATTCAACGAAAATTTTGCGGTGTTTGCAGAGAACGAGCAGAATGCTTTTTACATCCTGACCCCCCAGGTGATGGAGCAGATTACAGCTTTTCAGGAAGCTATGGAAGGAAATGTTTATCTTTCCTTTTCTGAAAAATCCCTGTATGTAACTTGCAGCCAGCTTCGCAATCCTTTTCATATTTACATCGACATCCCTGTTGAAGAACAGCGTCAAAAGATTGCTGACGATACGGCGATTCTCCGCAGTGCAAAGGAAATTCTCATCAGAGCCGGACAAAGCAGTCCGAAATAAGAAGGCAGTCCTTGAAAGGCGGTAGGTATCATATGGGATGTACAATTGTGTTCGTTATCCTGCTTGTTATTGGAATGGGCATCCTCTGTTTTCTAACGGGGGATATGGCGGCTTTTATCGCCCTGTCCGCTACTTTAGTCGTAGGGCTTGGTCTTGCCGGTATTCTGTATCATATCTATAAATCGAAGCAAAGACGGATGGAGAAGTATAATCCCCTATCCCCTACATTGCGCTGGATGAATGCCGCAGGGTCGATCCTGATTGCAGCAAGTCAACATACAAATTTTCATCTACTGGCTGGCTGGCGGTACAATAACGAATTTGACCGAGAAAGTATTAAAACAATGCTGTGGGATTATTGGGGCATTCAAGGACATGAGACAGCTATAAAGGAAATGCGTAGCCTGATCGACGAGGGAATGCGTGCCAGCTATCGGAGGAAAATGGAACTCTTGTCGCATAAATATAAGGATGCTACAGAAGTCCAGCTCATTGAGGAGGCCCGCAAAACCAATCCAAACGCAGATGAGGACAGCTATCTGCCGAAAATGCTGATGGCCTGGCGGCGCTATGGGGAAAATGCCCTGTTAGGCTGGGACATGGGACGTTGCGCATATATCACGCAATGTTGCTATCTGGCAGGTTATATCAGTATGCAGGAAATGCTGGATCTGTGCGTGGATGCCGGGATGAAGGCACAGTCCTTTTTTCAGAATTGGGAAGAAATGATGGAGAGCTATCTGCTGGGCGGCCAGTTCTGGCAGCATGAGGATAAGAATGACCCAAAATCCATGACGGCAGAACGATGGAAGCTATATGAACAGCTCTGGCAAGGAAAAAAGCCGTTCCAGGGTTCTCCGTACCTCGCTGTCCCATTCGACCAGCTTCTTTCCAAAGAGGTCATCACCAACGAATACGGCATTCTGCCGGAATACCAAAAATATTATAATCATGGATAGTTAGCTTTCGGTACAGAGTAAGCATTGATAGACGTGTCTACAAATACTTTGGAAATGTTAAATTTGACTATTAAGTAATTGGAAAATCTTTTCAGGAACGAAATGCACACGTATATGGTCTAACAGCCATGTATGTGTGCTCTGGGAGGCGGAACGGCGGATTGCCAGATGGAGCAACCCGCCGTTTTTGCGTCACTGCGCCCCGTCCAAGGGACTGCGCCCTTTGCGCGGCTTACGCTGCTTCCCGCGCCCGCCCCCAAAAGGTAAACACCCGCCCTGCGTCTGTCTCCCTTCCGAGGACCTTATAACCGAACACTGACTGCGCACCGGGAACGCCCCGGAGGACGGTCATTTTTTTACCCATTTTTCAGCCAAAGGAGGGCAACATCTTTTACATGGCCCGCCGCAGACAGGAGCAGACCCACACCCAGCGCCGGGACATGAATCGGCGAGGGACTTCCTATTTCCTGCCGCTGGTGGTAAAATGAAATCAGTTTTACGGGCCGCTCCCCGCTGGGACAAAGTACCCATCCAGTGGAAAAATTGTTGATTTAGAACCGGATGTAATAAGAGGGAAATGAAAATGGCAGAGCATAACGATGATATGACCTATAAAAGCAGGTTTCATTTCATGTGTTCCTGCTATCGATTGCCGGAGGATGGAAGTTTTACAGTTGGTCAAGAGTATGCTTTTGTGAACACTATTGACGTAGTTGAGATCGTGGATGATTTAGGACAAGTTATGGTATTTCCTGAAAAAATCTTTGAGTCTTACTTCTGCGACTTTGCAGATCCTGTGTATCCTGTAACTTCTTTGGGGCCTATAGATAAGACGATCTATCATCTCTATTTTGTTTTGGATCAAGGGCACCACAGTTTAGACGCAATCAAAGCGTATTCCAAATTGTTCAATGTGAACTATGTGCAAGCAAAGGGCGTATTAAACGATAAGCGGGTTTTGATTGCTACAGGAAGTGCTCATGATATGAGAGAAATACTGAACGAACTGAAGCATTTTCAAGTGCATTATGAGATCAGTCCACCCTACGGCTCTGCGGGGCGCTGAACTGTGATATTGCAGATGTGATCGCTTTGGAGCAGGATGAAAATTCCATAAATGAAATAGAGTGATAAATTAACATAATGGGAGGTGCGCTATTACTATGAATAAAGATTTTCCACTAAACCGCTTTAATTTTACAAATCTCATCAAACATATTAGAACAGAAATATTGATACCAAATGTGATTACCGATGATGAAACAGGAATAGAATTTTATGGTGGGGATAGCATTCCCCAAAAGGCACTGATTGACTTACTCAAAAATTTCAACATAATTGACAATCTGGTTCAACAAAGCAATAGCGAAGAATTTAAAAAGCAAACACAACTTGATATTAAGAATTTTCAGTTTGAACCGTCATGGGTAAAAATTACTCCTGACAATATTACGGTTGGATATGTAGGAATTTATGTAAATGCTGATTTCAGTTTAACCTTTTCAAACATCAATGATAAATGGGTTTTGGAGAAATAACAACTTCCCATTTATCATCATCGGGCCAGCCAGCGGACGGAATATGAGAAAATGACAGCGCAAGGCGAAACATTAAATAACCTAAAGGGGGAATTTCAATGCTAATTTCTAAATCAGAGTATTCTGTTACGGAGGCTGCTCTCTCCAAATACGAAACGGCACATGGATTTACCTTTCCGCAGGAGTATCGGGCCTTCCTGCTGAAATACAATGGCGGCGAAACCCCGGAAACCGACTTCCGCCTGTCCGGTGTGTCATCCGATCTGGTTTCTTTCTATGAGCTACGGGACGATGGGGACGGACTGGAACTCCATGAGATTGAACTTCTTGTGCCCGCATTTCTGAAAGATCATATGCTCCCTATCGCTTCCAATGTGTTTGGCGATAACATTTTCATCTGTGTGGAGGGACGGGAAAACGGAAAAATTTTTTTCCGTTACCATGACAGGCCAAAGCGATATATCAAACTTGCGGATGACTTCCGTACTTTTATTCAGAAATGCAAAAGCAAAAAGCTGGGGCGCTGCTATACGATTGAAGATCGGATTGCGATGAGAAGAAGCGCAGGGAACTTTGAGCCCCCATCTGCGATTGCACTTTCTGAATGGCAAAAAGAGATTGATTACTTTAACCGTATCCACCAAGAGCAAGTAGAGTTTTGACTGCTGTTTTGCCCAGCCAGCGGGCGCATAGTAACCAAACACCACCTACCAAGGCACGGCAGACAGGCCGCGCCCCCGCTGGGGCAAAGTGTCCCAAAGCCGGGGGCATGACCGCCCCGCCCAACCTCTGGGCACTTTGTCCAGCCAGCGGACGGTGGAAAAAGTTGAGGGAATAAAATGGGAAACTATGTTATAAATGAAATCTATTCGGATGGGTACGAAAGATTTGCAATAATAGAAGATATTGGGAAACATATAAAAATAAATGTGCATTTTCTTGAGTATGATGAATATTTGGAAAGTAGTGAAAATTCTCAAAAAAGAACAAATGGAGATATATTGGATGGGGACTTATCAATTCAACTGATAACCTTTAGTCGAAAAGTAGATGTAAAGGAAACTCTTATCCATTTTCAAAAAATACAAAACTCTCCACATATCGAAGCAGTTATAGAAGCGACTCAAATAATTGATGAATATTCCATGTATGCGCTTTCAACTGTATCAGATAGTAACATTTTGGTTGAGTTTGAAAATACAGTCAGCTATAAAGTAGGAGACAGAGTTTTGGTTATTGGATCTTTAGAATTGAACGAAACATCTTAACAAAAATAGTGTGCCAAGCGAAATATTTGCGTTGCCCCACCTCTGGACACTTTGTCCAGCCAGAAACGGAAAATCAAACACCATCCACCAAGGCGCGGCAGACAGGCCGCGCCTTTTTCATACCCAAAACTGAATACGAAACCCAACAACCGGCGTTTGCCCTTTTCCTTGCTGGGACTTCCCATTTCCTACCGCCAGTGGTAAAATGAAATTGGAAGTTTAACGGGCTGCCCCAACTGCTACGATAGTTGGCAGAACGTATCATGAATTTATTACTAATTAGGAGGATGAATGGATGAGCAAAGTATTTGAGGATGCCCTCATGGATGTACAATCAGAGCTTATTTCGTTGTGCTTAGAAGTCGTTGAAAATCGGGACATTGACAAGGTCTATGCGTATTGTTCCATCGAAAAGAAAAGTATGATGTTCAATGCTTTTTTTGAAGCAAATGGAAAAATTCAGACATTAGATCAGCTTGGAATTGCCGACGGTTTGACAACACAGTTTTTAAGGCTGGGGACTGGGGATCTAAATAAAGTAAGGGATGTATACAAACGCTTTGAAAGGCCGATGCCAACTGAAATCAAAATGATTTACGAAAAAAAGACTGGCAAATTCAGCGTTAAATATAAGTATGATGAAGTATGTTCCGCTAAAACAGGTATCGGTGCTGGAGAGGTGTTCGATAATTGGATAACCGAGGTCGAGCGTGCAGGCAATAATAAAGACATTTAATGCTGGCTATCCCGCCCCACCTCTGGACACTTTGTCCAGCCAGAAACGGAAAACCAAACACCACCCACCAAGGCGCGGCAGACAGGCCGCGCCTTTCCTATATCCAAAACTGAATATGAAACCCACCAACCGGCGCTTGCCTTTTCCTTGTGAGAATGGCAGGCGCTTTTCTTATTTCAGGAGGAACCGCCTATTTGAGTATCTTTGAAGAAGTCAAGCAGTCTGTCACCACCCGGCAGGCCGCCGAGCGTTACGGTGTCCGGGTGGGCCGGGAGACATCCCTGCAAAAGCAGAACCACGTGGATTATCTGCTGGACACGCTGCTCTCCCCCGACATGGAGGAACGGGTGGCACATACATGCTCAATTCTATCGTGTCATTTGTGTAAAGTAAGAAGCTCCAAACAAATATAAATCTGCTTTGCCATGCTTTCTATCGACAGCGATGGCTCAATCATGTAAAATATAGCCAGAAAATAGCGAGGAGAGGATGATATGAGTTTTGGGATGAAGCTTTTCTTCGGAATATGTCTGGTTACAATGGTGTGGCTGGTAACACGCATCATCCGCAGGGCAGCTGCTCTAGCACAATGGCATCGCGCAAGTCATCCACAGTTGAAGCATTATCTGTCCACGCTGCTTCTACCGCTGGCGTTCTGGATTGCTCCCCTGTTTTTCCTGCTGCCCCAAATACCTTCTGCGGAAGCACAGCTGATTACCGAACAGGGGACGGTCACAGCATATCAGACCAATACACGCTCCAGCGGGCGGTATAGTCCCAGAGTAACCTATCTGGAGGGGCTGTATCTGGACGGCTCCCAGGTCTGCGGCTATCTGCCCGGCCGCATGACTGATCCGAAGGAAATCCTGAGCTGGCTTGATCCGGCGGATGTGACCATACAGTATAGCCTGGATAGAAGCGGGGAGCGCCAGATCTATACACTGACCACTGGTAGTGGGGCTGAGCTTCTGAGTTATAAGCAGGCGGCGGAGATCCGTTGGCGGGAGTATGCGATCAGCATGATCTGTCTGGCTGGCTTGCTGCTGGCCGGTATAGGCTGGGCGCTGGGTCTCCCGCCCCGTCTATCCGTTGGCATCAGTTCTGGCGGGGCAGAGGACAGCTCGTTGGCGAGGCTCAAGACATGTTTGCTTCTGCTGGGCTACCTTGCCCTGATTTTTCTGGCACTTTGGCCCGCAGCCAATCCCAAGGCTACCATCCACACGCACCCCGCCTCTACTGCGGTGGATATAGACAGGGGTGTGTAGGTCTGTATGCAATATCCTAATTTTTGATAAATTGTAACTGGAATGTCCTGTTATTGTCCCACCTGTGAGGACTTTGTCCAGCCGGCGGAAGGAGGTGAAGCGATGAGCAGGATAGAATTATACCGAAGGACAAAAGGTTATTCTATTTTTGGAGTAGTAAATGCCAAAATGTTTTCCGCCGCAGTGATTTTGGTAGTTATCGCCCTCGGTCTAAAAAATCCTCAACTTATATTGGACAGTGATATATTATGTGTGTTTGCATTGTGTGGCGCTGTTGCACTGTTTTGGATTTTACGCTATTGGAAACACTGGCTTGACATTTTCAAAAAAGACCTTGTTCTTTTTGAGGGCGAAGTTTTTTCAGAAGGCGCGGTGCCGGGATCAAATGCGGAAAGCCCTTGGGAAAATTGGCGGCTTACAGAAAAGGGAACGGACGCGCCGCGGCATTTTGTTATTTGTTTACGGCAGATGAAAAAGCAATATCAAAACAATGCTTTGATCCCGGATATGTGCCGTGGGCCGGTTTCGTTTTTCTATCTAAAGCGGACGAAATGTATTGTAGATATTGTGAGTATTTCCACGCCTGAACAAGATCACCGAAGTAGACACGCGCAGAAAAAAGCAAGGCGAAAAGCCCAACATCAGTAAGCTCCTCGCCTCTGGACACTTTGTCCAGCCAGAAACGAAAAAACAAACACCACCCACCAAGGCGCGGCAGACAGGCCGCGCCTTTCCCATACCCAAAACTGAACCCCGCCAATTTCCCGTTGTGGAGCTGGCCGTGGCGCCGGGACGCAGTACGCAGACCTGCAAGCGGGCCTTGCGGGAGCTGGAGGACGCCGGACTGATCCTGCAGGTGCGTCAGGGAATTGGAGCGCCGAACAGGATTTATGTGCTGGTGCCGAAGAAGCGGGATTGAAGAAAATCCTGCGGCACGGTATAATGAAAAGTAAGAAATCCTCGCCGCCATACAGCGAGGAACGCCGGGAGGCGGCGAGAAAGTTTGTGAGGAAACGCAATAGCGCCGAGAGGTTGAAATAGTAAATATGACAGATATAGAGCGGATCATAGCCACAATTAAAGACTATCAAGACAAAAATCTTTCTCTGGAAGATCTTCAGTCATATTTTCAAACACTACCCTTATGCTTATATTTTTCAGCACAGCAAATAGAAGAATTAGAGGAGCAACTTGAAACTATCCGTTTTCTTATTTCAGATGAAATGCAGCATGAAACGGTTATACATTATCTGAAGCCTATGAAAAATTACTTAGAAAGTTTGCGAAGTAGTAAAATAGTACCTTTAATTGAAAATTTAATTACTGGAAAAGACATTTCAATCGAAAATGCACAGCACATAGAAGTTTTGCTTGATGATTACTATGAAAATGATGAAGTCATTCAAGATTTTATTACTGATCTTGCTCTCTATAATCCTGGTGGTGGAGAATACTTATATAGTCATTCAGAGATAACACCTAAAGCTAAACATATATTGGCTTATATTCAAAAAAATTATTGTAGTGATGGTTAGACTATATTTCCCTTCTTCAAGTGAAATTTGAAATGGAGAGATAAGTTTGCTTGTGAATGACCGCGCCATACAGCGAGGAACGCCGGGAGGCGGCGAGAAAGTTTGCGTGGGAACACAACAGCGTTGAAAAATTATACAAAAGATAAGGAGCGAAACGCATGGATTTAATCAAACAGATTTATATTCTTTTTGACAATTTCAGTGATGAGAACTGCCGGATGTGGAATGGATATAATCCAGACTGGAGGCCCAACTGGAATGAGGAAATTGAAGATGAACTGAAACGAATTCAAGAACATTCCCCCATCCCTCTGCCAGATGATTACTGCGAAATATTCCGTGCTTTTGGCGGGGGTGGGATTGAGGACAAGCGGCCAAACTGGGCGATACCCGATATGAGTTTCTGGGCATGGGCGGAAATAGAGGATTTTAATGATTGTTTTGATTTCTTTGAGGAATGTCCCAATGCTCTTCCCATTGGCGATGACATTGGGGACAGGATGTATATGCTCATCCAGAGCAAGGAAGAAAACGGGATCTATATGTCTGGAAAATCTCTCTTTTGGGATAAAGAGTATAGAACAAAAATCGCAAGCTCGTTTACGGAACTTTTTACCGATGCCGATGTACAGCGAAAATTCCGCAATTATTATTGCTATGGTTATGACAAAGGAACTGATGGGAGGTAACGGCGCAAAAATCCCTTTAGGAACTAGTCCAGCTAATAAAAATCAAGAGGGATCGCAGAAAAGTTTTCCTTTCTACAAGCGATACCCATATGGGAGGGAGGGGCGTAAATCAGATGGGCGAATTAGCGTGGTGGATTTATCCCATAGAGTCGATAGCCATTGGAGCCGCTGTTTTTATAGGGGGGCATAACCTTACCTGCTATTATCCATTTCTCTTGTCACACAAATTTTATATCACCGTGAAGAATCCTAAATTGCAAAAAATCTTGGTTTCTGATCAATTTAATCGTAATAAATCATCTCAAACAAAACATGAAGATCGGAACAAAATGGCTGTACTCGGATTTATTCACTATGTCATTCAATTTCTGCTGTTGAGCGCAATTTATACCTTGGATCTCTATCTTATTGTTTCCAAGGTGGCAGATATTGCATTCAATATGGTTTTCTTTCAAGCGATTTGGCTCAAGTTGGCTTTAGTTTCTCTCACTGCTTGTGGAATTTCAATAATATCCTATCATCTTGACCATGGATTAGGAACATTGGTAAATAGGCACTCTCGTTAGTAATGGACTTAGTCTTGATAGTCTTAGTTTGGGACTGACAAAAAGGGCCGCTTCTGTTTCCGGCTGACCGCGCCATACAGCGAAGAACGTCGGGAGGCTGCGAGGGAACACAATCTCATAGAAAGGATGAAGAAATAATGGAGAGTTGTTCTTGCGGTAAATATCAATATGGAGATGAAGTAAAACTTCCAAACTCTGCTTGGCAATATGTGAAAGAGGGATTTATGGGTACAGTTTACAAGTGCAGCAGGTGTGGATGCTTATGGTTTAAGACTATAAGTAGCGGTATAATTGGAATGCCCATATATATTAAATCAAAACCTGATGCAGACTTTGGAAAGCCAAGTCCAGCTTCAGATGTCAGACTAGAAGATTTACTTGTAAAAAAGTAACGGGATATATAAGAGTGGCAAATATAAGATTCCTTTAGGAACTAAGCCCAGTTAATAAATCAAGAGAACGGCAGAAATAGGCTGGTGGCCTATGCCCGCCGCTGGCCGGAGTGCTGCCGGGAGGCAGCGAGGGAGTTTTCGAGGGAACATAGTAGCGCTGAGAGGTTATCCGTGATTAAGAGAGGATAAGTTATAGGAGAAGGTATTTATGTGTAGCGTTGATTTAATCTATCAATACCTAAAAGAGTACTCCAAAGAAACTGTGGAGCAGTTTGATGATTTAATGGACCAGGTAATGGATCAGGCAAAACAGGGAAACGTTTTTGCAGAAGAAGATATAGACGATTTGTGCAATCTATTGTTTACGGTTGAAAGAGATTTGGAGGATGAGTCGTCATATAATATTGACTGGACGATCAAAGACCGTATTATGGAAACAATCATTATCCTCATATGGAACAGCGGACAGCCTACTTGCTTTGAAATAATAGCAAAAGCGATAGGCAAATATTCTACTCTTTCGCGCCCCTATCTGAAATATGTCATTGAAACATTTTTGACCGTTTTCTTATTAGGAGCTCCGAGCCAGAGTGAGGATGAAATTGTACGAAATCGAGCCATTTTTTTGGGTGCAATGAAAGGATATACTCAAAAGGAAATTGTAAAAAAATTTTGTGAATCGAATTTGAAGCAAATAAAGGAGAAAGAAAAAAATGAAGAACTTCCACTCAAAACCCAAGAATTGAAATCGTCTTTATTAGACATATATAAGTTTGCTTGTGAATGACCGCGCCATACAGCGAGGAACGCTGGGAGGCCGCGAGGAAGTTTGCGAGGGAACATAATAGCGTTGTGAAGTTATTTAAAAGAATAGGGAGCAATGTATGAAAAGAAAAATCTTATGGGGAGTTATGGCCTCTTTTATGATCATAGCGATAGCCTTGATGACGATCATGCTTATCCGAATGGCCCAAATGACCGTTCCTGGAGCATCGTGTGTGTCCCCGTCGGGGCCATATTACGATGGCCTGTATATTGATCTGGTACAGGAAGCGGATTATCAGAGCTATTTAGACAATAGAGACAGCGCAGCGGACAGCCACATTATAAAGATTTCCAATGATACAGGATATCTGGCCTGTGCCTTGGCTTCCTCCGGCGATTTAGAGATTGTGTATCCGAAGTTTGTTCATGAGGGGTCTCCTGTCGAACTGCGTTTTGAGAACCGTGTGCTGACCGGCTACCGACTGACTTATGAGGGAGAAACACAGAGTATGCTCGGAGCCCGTGAGCAGGCAGCACTCACAGAAGATGATCAGACTACCATTGAAGATGTGGCGTTTGAGCTGGCTTGGAGTGACGAAACTTGGGTGACTGATCAGCCGTCACTGGAAGCAGTTCTGGCGGACTATATGGAACAGGTGGATGCTTTTGTAGCTGAAAATGGGCCGCACACTGATGTCACCCTATAAATCCCGCAGGATGAAAGCCATTAGTAGAGTGGAAGGAGCGATTGCTGCCAGTAGTGTCCATGGCCCCACCAGACAGAGGAGCGTTTTTGATGGATGTTTTGTGCAGAGGGAATTATAGACTTATGTGATTTAGGATGCCTTTTCATTGATGAGCACGGAGACATTTGTTGACAGAACATAATAGGACCAGATAATTTTAGGCCGGCTTTCATGCAGAAAGTCGGCTTTTATATCTCCGATATTGCGGGTGCACCGTCTCATTATGTGCTAGGATATATTGAATGACCGTACCTCACCTCGTCATGTGACTTTTATGTAGACAAAGAAAACCTACACCACATAGTTGAGTGGTGTAGGTGTATGTTCGTTTGAATCAAGGCAACAGTCTGGTAATATTTTGAACACACAGTATGTTCGTCAGTTAAGTAAAGTTCCCCACGATAGATTCTCGAATTATATAGAAAATGCTTAGGTAAGCGAAGAACGTAAATGTCCCGGCAGACTGCCAATCACTACATGAGAAGTTTTGTCATCCCAAAAGAAATAAATTCGCAGACAGTAGAGCGCATTGTGGCTGACGCCCTTTTTCAAGTGCCGCTCCAGCAGCCGCCGTTTTCCCCCATAGGTGATGTAATATTCATCTCCCTGCTCCAGGATATCGCTGCCCTCCCCAAAGCCGCACTCGCTTAGGCCAGGGTCAACCGCGTTGCAACGCTGTAAAAAGGCGTCCCGGTTGATCCGGCCCTTCCGGTAATCATAGTAGTCCTCCGCCAGCAGGATCAGGCAACGATAGACCATGGATGGGTTTTGATAGACGGCAGATTTCAGGGCACGGACTGCCCTCGGATGCAAATAGAGACGGTCCGGATAATACTGCTCCACCCATTTTGCCATTTGCTCATAGGTCAAATCGACCGGAGGCCGTTCTGTTTTCCCGTGCTTTAACCGGGCGATTTCCCGTCTCTGACGGTCCATCATTTCCGCCATAGCCGTCATCTGCTTTTGAAGCGCCTGACTGTCCTCCCGACAAGCTGCCATATCGGCGTAGTATGTCTCGGCCAACGCCTTATATTCTTCCTTGGATTCATATACCCGGCGCAACTGCTCCCGACACTGTGCCAGCAATTCCTCCGTGCTTTCCTCCGTACTGGCGGAGAGCATACGGATCTGCTCCGCTTCTATGTAAAACCGAACGCCAAACCCGTTCCAATCAATGACCTGCGCGACGCTTTGCAGGTGAATCGCTTTTTCCAGCTCCTTTTCAAATTCGCCGGGGTAAAAATTCCTTTTAATGGTTTGAGCTGTGTAGAGCGGATGTTTGTAGGGGTCATCTGATTCAAAATCAATCGAACTGGGCCAGTAGATACGGACGGCGCCACCAAAGCAGGACCACTCGTCCTCAACGATCCGGCTAAGCTCATAGGTTGCATCCCAGTCTATAACCATTACATGGGCGCTGTCAACCAGAGCTGCGGCCAGTTTCCATCCGTCCACTAAATATCCGTTCTGACCAAGCGCAGGATTTTTGGCTTGAGAAATCAGGACAACGGGCAGCCGTCGGTCCTCGGCACACAAGAGGCCAATCAGTTTACTGACTTTGTGCGTTGAAATATGCTGGGGCTCTGTCGAGAGCCGGAGGCCATCATTCAGGCCAACCTCGTCTATCAGCTGGCGCACAAATACCGGCGACCTGGGCACAGGCTTTACCTTGGAGCCAGGCTCGCGGAGAAAAGCGGTTTCCCGGACCGCAAGGAGCAGACTGTGACGATATGGCTTGATCTCAGCCTCAACAGTGTCCCGGATGCCGCTTTCAAATACAGAGGAACGAAGGGTGAAAAAGTGTTCCTCCGGCTGGTAAATCACCGCAACAGACCGTCCTTTTTTCGTTGACCCGCTCACAGTCGCCGGAAACTCCGGGAGCGGAATGCAGTCGATGACTTCCCTGCGCATCCAAGCATAGAGGATCCACGCCGCAGCCATAAATTTTTCGTCATTGATTCCGTCTATTTCGGAGCCAATCCATGCCGCAAACTGATAGATGTTTTTCATTGTCGTTTTCTCCCTAATGGTAACAACCGACCTGTACGTCATTCCCCTCGCTTGCTATTATTTTACTACACATGGTCTCAAAATCATAGGTATTTGTTAAAAAATCCCGGCTACTCAACGCAAAACCTCGACAAGACGCTCCAATCTGGCTGCGAAATAGGTTGCTGCCTTATTCCCGATTCTCATTCAAGAAATCCCGGAATATTTTGTTATAATGCTCCCTGTCTTGCAGCTTGTTAATCAGTGGGATAACACGACGGCACAGTTCCGCCTCCTCTGCTGGGCACATGGCGGTTGTCATGTGTTCCTCCACGATTTTTAGGTCCCGCACATCATGATATATTTCATCAATCAGGCAGTAAAAGAGACTATCAGCGTCCGCAAAGTATTCATAGTTTCCATCTATGTCTGGCCGAACTACTCCAAATTTTGAGGACACCAGAATATCAAAATAATAATGCCCATGAATATACGAACCAAATGCCCGTAAAACATCATCGATTTTTTCCATCTCTGCCGCCTCAACAAAGACTTTTCTCGGCTTCATTTCATCTTCACGGGCTGTTGATGCAAGCAATCCCAAAATCAGTTCTTCTCTCGACAAATTTTTATATAGGTCTATCCCCAACAGTGTCTCTTTCGTATTTTTGTCCATTGTGTTACACCTTTCTAAATCGGAGATTTTATTCAGATGTGCCCAGTGAGTTTGGAAGAAAACTCATTACGGCATTTTAGACTTTGCTAGAAAGTTGTAGAAGTCAATCCCTGCACCCGGCGTTGACTGTATCTGATCTCCTGCATCAAATTGAGGGCTGTGTTCTCCGTCTCCTGAACCATAATTGGGGAAGAACTTCAGGACTGCATTTTCCAGTGCGGCACGGTTGATCCTCGGCCCCCATGAATTTCCATCATAATCAATCATCTCATAAATAGGGAGACAACTCACTTTATAAGTAAAAAAACGGTAGCCGCAGGTGTTGTCGATACCATTTTCTTGGTCATACTTGTTTAGTGATGCAAGTTCCAATGTTTCAGGCCAAATCCCGCTACAGAGGGGATAGGCGATTGCCAGTATCCATCCGACCTCCGCAGTTTCCAGCCAATATAGGCCATTGAAAAGGCGGTCGTGCCGCAGAACTGGTCCCCATGGAGTTTCTTCCGGAATGGGAAACTCGCCAAAATATTCCGGACAAACTTCCATTCCAAATGACTTGTCACTTTCCAAAAAGTAGCCTTTCGGCAAAGGCAGCCCATGTTCAGCAAGGTATTTATGGGCCTCATATTCTACAACATGCCGCCCCTTACAGTCATAATCGTTATCATATAAATATACCCTCGGGATGATTGGTAGTTGTACGCCATAGGCCCGCGCTTCCGAAGAGATTGCAGGGGAGTCCTCTGTTACCGCAATATATTCCGTTAAAAAATGAGGACTGATTTTATTGCCTTTAGTTCCAATATAGTACACGCCCGGACAAATGGTTTCCGCAAAATGGATTGTGCCGTACTGATTTTCAACGGTATGAAAATCAAACGGAAGTTCTGATACCGGTATCTGCTTTTCGCTGGAATCCCCTTTTACGACCACTGGCACAGGAATGTGCCTTTGAGATTCGGGCGGAACCAGTGCGGCGATTTCTGGCGGTAGTTCCCGCAGCCTTGTCCCGCACTCAGAACAAAAGAATGCTGTATCACACATTTGTTTCTTGCAGTTTGGGCATCGTAACATTGTAAATTTCCTCCATTAAGCCTGACACTTTGACTTATTTAGATTGGAAGTATGGGTTACTTGATGGAGCGTATCCACCAACAGGCGTTTGATATGATCACATGATAACTGAACCGTCTTTCTTTATGGGATTCGACTCCCTATATCTCTGATCTCTGTATCTCCATGTATGTCGATAGTGTTTTTCTGCGAATAAATTATACTTCCTAGAACACTATAAGTCAACGATATAACGAAGTATAATGTTCGTATCAACGAAGGAGTGCGGACGGCAGAATTATGAAAAATGTACTTGCGGAAATTACAAGATTACGATTAGAACGTGGTTGGAATGAATACGAGTTAGCAAAACACTGTGGGCTATCGCAGTCAACAATATCAACGTGGTACAGAAAAAATCAGACACCTACAATCCAAACTCTGGATAAAGTCTGCAAAGGACTGGGCATCTCATTATCTCAGTTTTTTGCAGAGGGGAGTGATGCAGTATCACTTACCCCAGAACAAAAGGATATGTTAGATAACTGGTCAGCGTTAAATATACAGCAAAAACAAATTATTAGGGATCTGCTTAAAAATATGCGTTAAGCGTTATCACGTTAAAAAGATACGGGAAGGCCAACTGACCATTTGTTTTTTGTCGTATTATAATATTCGTAGAATAACACTAAATATGGGGTGATTAAGATTATAAATATCCTTGACAGAATCACCCAACTTCGTTTAGAACGAAAATGGTCTGAATATGAATTAGCGAAGTATTCTAACATTACACAATCCACAATATCTACATGGTATCGTGAAAACCAACTCCCCACAATCAAGTCGCTTGATAAAATCTGTTCAGGGTGTGGCATCACGTTATCTCAATTTTTTGCTGAAAATGGTGATGCGATTTCGCTTACCCCAAAGCAAAGAGAGATGTTAGATAATTGGTCATCGCTGACAGAAATTCAGCAAGAGCTGTTCCTGAAGTTATTTAAATCAATTCCATAGCAGAGACTAAATGATGTGTAGGGCTGCGATTGATCAACACGGAAAAGCTAAAAGCCCCTGCAAGAAAATTGAATCTTCCAAAACTGTCCATTGTTTTCAAACTGTGGCTTATTCTTCGTACTTTAAACTGGTTCCAATGTCAAGGACAATTTTTTGACAGTAACAGATACAAAATAACCACCGTTACTGGTGAAAAAAGCGTAAGCACAGCATGGCCGCCATATTAATGCCGGCCATGCTGTGCTTATAATAGGGGGTGTTTTTTTTGCAGATTTACTAAGTCTGTTGCGGCAACGGGGTTACTGGGTTCACTCTATCGCATTGATAAGTATCACAAAGGCGAATAGAGAAAGTACCTTAAAAAAGTTCACGCATTTTGTAAATATAAGCGAGTTCTGGATGGGCTCCCCAGTTTTCTCCATTGTATAGCTGCAAAATCAGGTCAGCTGATGCGGTCATCAAATAGGCCCTTGCTTTTTGGGATAGTTCAAGAATTTCTCTCAGATGGGATATCTGTTGAAGCGCAAGTTCTTTGGAGCGGGTCCACTTCGCTATTTCGCGGCGCAAGATGCGTTGATCCCTTGCTATGACGAATTCTGGGTCCTTTTTCTTTCCTTGAGCCATAGCGCGTTTCTTTGCGCTGGCCTCTCTGTACTTTTTGGCCTTCTCCTCTGCCGCGCGGCGACGGGCGGCTATCAACGCCTGGATTGGCATAAGTTCTGTCGCCTTGATGCCGTAGTAGTTGTCCACCGGGTAGATACCAGTGGTAACATAGGTGTAGTATTCAGATGGAGTTAGCCCCGCCAGCGCATATTGGTAATGTCGATGGTTATAGGCATCAATATAGCCGCTGATCATCCGGCTTACAGTTGACGCGTCTGGACATAGCGCCACGAGGTCAAGCAATTCACATTTCAGCCGTCCGAAAAATGATTCCATGGGGGCATTGTCCTGAGAATTGCCCCTATCGGAAACAGACTGGAGAAAACCGTCATCTGACAGCAGCCTCTGGAATGTGGTCGAGAGGTACTGAGAACCTTGGTCGCTATGGATCACACATGCAGCACCTCGCAGTTCGTGTCCATGGTTCTCCATCATAACGTCATAGGCGGACTTGACAAGCGAGACTGTCATGCGGGAGGACACGCAATGCCCCAAGATCTCTTTTGTATAAGCATCCTTAAAAGCGCAAAGATAAATCGGTGTACGCACAGGGCCATAATACAAATAAGTGATATCTGTCAAAATAACTCTGCGGGGACCAACGGAGAAATTCTGTTTCACCGCGTTTTTCGGGGAGGAATATTCGTGATTGTGTGTGGCCTGATTCTTATAAGCGTCCTTCCTGGGTCTGTTGGCCACGAGATTCATTTCTTTCATAACCTTTCGACAGCGTTTTATACTGATACTGATATTGAACTCGCGCCATAGATGGGTCTGAAAGGTCCTTTTTCCCGGAACATATCCAAGTTTTCTCACGATTTTCCTAAACTTTTCTTTCAATTGCTCCTGTTGTTCTTTCTTTGCGGCACAGGAGCTGTCTATATCTTTTTTACGCCTGACCCACGAATAGTAGCCGGATCTGGACACTCCAAATATGTGAAGGCATTGCACGATAGACAGACCGTCCGCTCTATCCGCTTGTCTACGGATAAAGGAATCTACCATATAGAAACGGTCGGCGCTTACACCTTCGGATTCAATGATATAGTTGTGTCCTCCAATGCGGAACGGAGTTTTTTTTGAGCTGCAACCAGCTCCTCCAAATAGGCATTTCTGGCTTTCAGATAGGCCAGTTCTTCCAGAGGGGACATGGCCCCCATAGCCTCTCTGGGTACAGAGCCATCATAGCTGGAGGGATCTGCGGTGAACAAACGACCCTCCCGGCCCAACTGCATCGCCCGCTTTCCTGCGGAATTCGCGCGGTCCTCTCCGAGTACAGCGGTGGAAAACCCAAGGCTGTTATACGCTGCCACATAGGTCATATGCTCCTCGGAGATCTTCTTATACATGGCAACATAAAAGTCCTTCGTGTAAATAATATCCCGCCCACGAAAATCCTTTAGGAACGGATTATCCAGAAACGGCTGAATCTCCTCTGGCGGCTGCCTGGTCATTCTGTTTTGTTTCATATTCCCTCATCCGCCCACCTTTCTCATACTCCTAAATTTTTTGCCCGTTCAATGGCTCGTTGGGCAGCTTTTTCTTTCATCTGCTGATACTTTTCTTCTTCCTTTGCGATGTAGAGCGAGAATTCAGCTTCGTTCATGGCCAGAAGATACTGCTCGTACTCGACTGGCGTCATGCGGCCCTTATCCCACATGCGGCGTTCATAATTGTAATACTCTGCATATCGCGCGACAAGTTCCCTCAACTCCTCGATATCTTTGCATTCCGAATACGGACACTCATCTTTAAAATGTCCAAAGAAAGACTCTTGTGGGGCGTTGTCCTGGCAATTTCCTCGTTTGGACATCGATTGTGTGTAACCTCTTTTGCTTACTTCCTGCTGGAATGCGCCAGACAGATAAACTGTCCCCTGGTCAGAATGATAAAGTCCACCGCTGACACATGGGTGAAGATCTGATTGACGCAGTGTGGCAAGCGCCAGTTCCAAGTCATTGTGTTCGCTGACTAAAAACGCAACTAACTTGCTGGTGACGGGATCGAGCAGTGCTGAGCCATATGCCTTGCATCCGTCGCCATAGAGAAGATGTGTAACGTCTGTCAGCCGTACTTCATTGGGCCGGTAAAGGCGGAATCTGCGCTGCAGCAAATTAGGTCTCACATTCTTTTTCAGTGCCGCTCCACCCATGCGCTTGGAAGGCGCTGCCTTCCGAATCGACGATGTGAGGTTGTACGTTTTCATAATACGGCGTATCTTTTTCAGCCCCATACGCTTTCCCGTCAGAGCTGGCATCATCATATAGATCTGCCTTGAGCCTTTGGCAAACCCCTTGTATTCCATAACGGTTCGAATCAGTTCGGCATCCTGCTCGTCTTGTGCGTTTCTCTGTACTACCGACTGTCCATAGGTGCCATTCTTCAGTATGGCATAATATGACGCACGAGAAATCTTCATGAGAGAGAGTATTTTTCTAACGCTATACTTTCTTCCTGGGTCTGGCGGAAGATCCCGGAGCCACAGGCAGAGCGATTTCTTCTGCAGAACATTCAGAGAAGAAACAATATCTCCAATTTGAAGAAACCCTTTTTCTACAATACTGTCCAATGCCCGCATCCTATTTCTAAGGATTTTCCGTGTGGGAGAGGCGTTTATTGTCTCTCCGTCAGCCGGTGTAGCCCATGCAGCCAAAACTCGGCTCATGCGATATCGCTCCGTTACTGAAAATATCTCCGGGTCAATATCAAACACACGGAGGATGTCGTCGAATGCCAGTACTGCAATAGGTGCGGCAGCCTCAAAGAATGCCTTATTCAACTCTATTTTTTCACGGGTGGCTGTTTGGACATAAGGATGTTTACGATACTGCTCTACCGTGGCGGCAGTATAATAAGCTGTACGGCCCCTTGTAGCACTGCGGTTTGTGTCCTGCCCAGATGAATGTTCAAATTTTTCTTGCAGCCAGTATATTTTGTGGTAGCCCATGTCTGCTGGCGAAATCCCAGCGGACAGCAAACCATCTTCTATGGACTGTTGGGGATAGTTTCGGTATAGCTCCGCCTCAAAATCCGGATGTAAAATCAGTCTGTTGACATCCCAAACAAATTTTCCGCTTTCAACCAATTCCTCCGCAGTCATGGTTGGCATATATATTGTTTTGGCCCAGTTTGCCTGGGTTTCCGGCGATGCCTTTGAAAACTTCGGACGCCCACCCCGTTTAAAAACAGATTCCACTGACTTTGTGAAGTTTAGGCCAAGGCGCTGGGTATCAAATCCGTTTGCCTCCAGCATCCTTCTGACAGTTGACCGCTCTGGCCTCCGTATCCACGCCTCATAGACCTGCTGTCTGAACTCTATTGTCAGCAGCAAACGGTTTTCCCGCACCTCCAGCACATTTGGATTCTTTTTCAGGGCTTCTATTTCTTCAGGCGAATACCGTTTGGGAACAAATTTAACAGCCATTTTCCACCCATAGCCTCTGTCCTATTTTGCACGATGATCTTGACCTCTGTCAAGGCAGTGTCTACAGCGTTTACTCTTTTGTCAAACTACTGTCTATTTTCTGTGTACCACTGTCAATCTCTGGTCTGTCTTTCGTGCTTTTTTGTCAGAGTACTGTCCTTTCTATAGGTACCATTTTACTTTCTTTCTCTGTTCTAAACGCTTCTTAGAGTGGGTCATTCTGGTTGGTTCACCACGAACCTACCCTCGGTCCACCGTCAGGGCAAAATCTCCCCCTGGCGGTGGACCTTTCTATTTTGAATTCAAACCAGCCGGTATAGATTGGAGCTGAGGCTTCCGTTCTCCCGCCAGCGCGGCTCACTTGTGACCAGCCCCGCACGATATAGGTCCTCCAGGGCCCGCTTGACTGTGGAACGGGAGAGGCCCAGTTCGGCGGCTATGGTTCGGATTCCCGGCCAGCATCGCCCTTCACTGTCGGCGTGATCTTTGAGATACATATAGACAGCTCTGGCCCTGTGGCTCAGGCTGGAGCGGTAGATGTTTTGAAAATAAGCCATGCACAATCTCCTCATGGACGCAGGCTTTTCTGCCCATCTGGTGGCTCCTGGTCGGAATGATTGTCTGGGCGTGCGTCTTGTTTCCCCTTCCCGGCAGCCGCCTTGTCAGATGCCGGGGGCGGTGCGCTCCCAACTATTTTCCGCGTGTGGTGGCGGCGCAGGATCTCCAGTTCCAGCTCCTGCTTGCTGGCATAGGCAACAGGACGGGCCGCTTTTTCCGGGATGCTGTACGGTTCCCTGAAGGTAATCCCCCATTCCAGAAACAGACGCAGACGGGTCCGCATGGGGTGGGTGCCGGTCTTCATGACGATGAAGTGACCTTTTGGGATGGACTTGAGTTCATCAGGAGTCATGAGAGGCCGCTCCATCATCTGGATTGTCTGGCTCGGGTCGCTTTTCCCTTTGCTGATGTACCCGCTCATGACGGTGCGGCTGCCCAGCGCCTTGGACAGCACCTCGGCGGTCTGGGAGTTAGGGGCGAAGCCGCCGAAAATCGTATCCTGCACATTGTCCTGAATAATCTCCGCTCCTTCACGGCCATAGTTTTTTTCCAGCTGCGCGAGGGACTGGATGATTGGGACCAGGGTCAGTTTTCGGGATCGTCCCGCAGAGAACAGGGGCAGAATATCAAAAGCGGGCATGGTGCCCAGCTCATCACAGAAGAGGACCACCCGGTTTTTCAGCTTCCCACCGTTCTCGTCCGCCACAGCGAACAGCTCACGGGAGAGCGTTTGAATCATGAGGCCGGCCATAAAGTTCTTGCTGGGATCCTCCTCCGGGAGTATGAGAAAGATGGCGGACTTCTTCGAGGCAAAATCCTCGGCGTTGATGGCGCTGTCGAAGCAGAGGACCTGCTCGAGCTCTGAATCCAGAAAGGCATTGAGGCGGGAGAGAACCGTAGACATGACAGAGTTCATGGACTGCTCTGCCGTATTCAGAGCCGCTCCGGCAAACCACCGGGCCTTATGGGTGTCCGGCAGTTTATCCATGAGAATATGAAAGCTTGTTTTCCCCTTAGTCTTGCTGGGGGCCAGCAGATCCTGCACCAGTTTGAACACGCTGACGATGTGCCGTCGTTCCCGCGGGTCCTTTTCTGTTGGCGGCAGGTACTCCGCCAGCAGAAGGATGACAGCGGTAAGCAGGCCCTCCGCCGCGTCATAAAAAAATGCGTTCTGCCCGTAGTTGGATGCGTCCCCCTCCGGGTTGACAATGGTCTTGGCCAGGATCTTGGCGTACTTCTCCGCCTTGGCGCGGGCGGCCAGGTTCTTCTCATCCTCACGGCAGACATCCATGTAGTGGTTGATGAGGGTCAGCAGGTTGTAGCCGTCCGAGCGGGTGGGGTTGCGCAGGTCGATGACCGCCACCTGATAGCCGTAGCATTGGGAGGCAATGGTCCCGTAGTTGCGGGCCAAATCCCCTTTGGTGTCAAGGGCTAAATAGCTCATCCCACTGGCACAGGCATATTCGAGATTGGGGTAGAGAAAGAAGGCCGTCTTGCCCACACCGGAGGCGCCGATCATAAGGCAATGGATGTCATCGACATCCACGATGGCACGGAGCGGTTTTGCTGTAGGTTTCTGCTTTGACTTCTTCTTTCTCGGAGCTTCTTTCCCTCTCCAGGGGGAACGACCCTTTTCCGCCAGTTTTCCATGTTTTTTCAGACCTCGGCCTCCCAAGCAGCCCAGAACCAGTCCCTGGGCAGTAGGCAGATCCTCGCCCCTGCGCCACAGATCCGGCCGAAAAGGGATATGCTGGTAAGTCTTCTGGATCTCTTGCTTCGTTGCCCAGCGGGCGGTGCCGTGCTGGCCGTCGCCCACGGTCTTGGACTTGATATTGTTCAGAGAGCCCATTCCTGTGAAGTGTACTGCCACGCCGATGAGCAGGAACGCTCCGCCGCCCAGCAGGATCAGAGGGAGCAGTTCTGTCATCGTCATAGAGTCACCCCCAGTTCCATGTTCAGGGTTGACTGTGCTTCCCGTTGCTTCATCTGCTCCGCCTCATATTGGATAGGGACGCCCGCAAATGCGGCGGCCAGATCCAGCCATCTGCCCGCCAGAGTTTTCTTCTCCTCTTGGGTTCGGAGCCCTGCGGCATCTTCCAAGGCGAGGACACTTTGGAACTGTGGTGCGAGCACTCTGTAGCGGTTTTTCAAACTCCCCCGGTTCCGATGGGGGCGGATCCGTTCGCACAGCGCCCCGGCCACTTCCTCCTCTGTGGCCGCCATCCCCAGCTGCCGCAGCTCACGGCGGCAGGCCGCAGCGGCCAGCGCCGACGCCTGTTCCATGCAGTCCATGGCCTGGTCGAACCGGCCCCAGTGCAGATGGGAACGGTACTGTTCGATCAGCTGCGGGACTTCATTGTTCAGCCGGTCCAGCTTCACCGTTGTGCTCATGGCACAGACCCGTTTACAGACCTCCGGCGCCGCCATAAGTTGGGGGTGCTCCTCCGCACTCTGCGCCTCCAGTCCGCATCGGGCTTTCACATCCTCATTCCAATCCTTATGGATGGACTGGAGGACCGCCGTTTCAGAATAGCCCCGTTCCCTCAGGATCTCCTTCAGGCGGCCCGTGGCCTCGATGCCCGCCGCGTCATGGTCCAGGCAGAGGATGGGACGCCGGATCCCCGGCGCCTGCTCCAGCATCCACAGCATCGCCTGTTCTCCCACGCCGCACAAAGCCACATAGCTGTGCCGCTGCCAGTTCTTTGGGTACAGTGTCAAAAAGGAGAGCAGGTCGATGGGCGCCTCGAATACATAGAGCCGGTCGCTGGTCCCGTTCCAGTGGAAACTGTACCGGGGATCGCTGCCCTCCACATTGATGCGGAAGGTCTTGCCCATGCCGCTGGTGCTCCGCTTGTGGGCATGACGGACAACGCCGTGCTCATCTTTCCCAATGAACACGGCGTTGTGATATTTCTCGTCCTCATAGACCAGTCCGGCCCGGACAAAGGTGCTCAGCACCTCCCGGTCGATGAGGCGCCTTTTCAGGAGGTAGGCGTACAGCCTCCGCATCTCCCGGCCCACTGGCGGCTGAATGAATTCCTTTTTCGGTTCCTCCTTCTTCCTGGACGCCGGTTCATAGATCCGGCCCTGCTCACCGTCCAACAAGCGGGTGACCGCCTCCGGGTAGCTGAGTCCAAAATAATTCTGCACAAAGGAGATGGGACCGCCGCCCTCCTTGGAGGCGTGGTCGTACCATTCGTTACTCCGGACGGTGACGCTGCGGTCGCTGGCCATGCGGTACTCCGGCCCGGATCGGATGAGCTTCTCGCCCTGCCGCCGCAGGAACTCCACCAGGTCTACACAGCTGGCACGATATTTTTGTTCCTCGGTGAAATGGATATAGGTCATATAGTTGGTCATCTCCCAATATTTTCAAGGTTTGGATAAGGAGGCATCACCTCATACTGATCTCGGCATCCTCATGGTCATCGGGCTTGTGCCCCATGGCCATTTTCTTTTCCCGGATCCGCTGTCTGAGCTTGCGGTCCGTGAGCGTGACTGTCCTGACAGGGCCTCTTGAAGCCTGTTCCTGAAATATCCCGCTCAGGTGGTGCAGGAGCCGGGTGGCGCAGGAGAGTATGGATGGCCCCTCGTCCATGTAGGCCAAAACATATTGGGCGTATTCATTCCCCTGTGCCGCTGAGAGCGTGAACCAGCGAACAGCAGCCTTCGGGTCCCGCGGCACTTCCTTTCCTATTAGATAGAGTTTACCGAGAGCGTACTGTGCGTACTGGTTTCCCTGCTCCGCGGAGACGGTCAGCCAACGGACCGCTTCTTCGATCTCTCTGGGGACTTCCTCACCCTGAAGCAGAAGCCTGCCCAGCCGGTACTGGGCATACTGGTTCCCGCCCTCCGCCGAGCGCCTCAGCCAACTCACAGTTGCGGAGACATCCTTCGCCAGCCCTTCGCCGCCAGTCAGAAGCAGGACACCCAGCGCATAGGCGGCTGCGTCGCTGTCCTGTTCCGCCGCCCTGGTGAGCCATGCCGCCGCCAGCAGCGCGTCTTTCTCCACGCTCCGGCCATCCCGATAGATTTTTCCCAGTTCATATTGAGCATGGACCTGCCCCGCCTCCGCCGCCTCCGTCAGCCACTCCAGCGCGGTCCTGAACTGCTCTGGCTCCGCGGCAGGATCCGCGAGTATGATTTTCGCCAACTGATACCGGGCGTATGGGTTGCTTGGCCTGCCTCTGTGATTCCGTGTCCCTTCCGGCCCTATGTGTTCCATATCCACAAACAGCTCAGGCTCTTTGGGTGCTTCTCCGTCAGCTTCCGGTATGTCCCGTTCAAGCGGCGCTTCCTCTGGCGCTGTTGGATCAAACACAGTGGACGCATATCCCAGCCGCAGCGCCTCCTCGATCACCATGTTCCGGATCCGCTTGAACTCCTTCTGGCGGGAAAGGGGGAGCCGGAGAGGGAGGTCCTCCTTATAGGTCCTGAGCACTTCTTCCCGGAGCTCGTACCACAATTCGTATGCCCGCGCCACGCGCTCATCCTTTGCCAGCTCCTCCACAATCTCATCCACCACCGATTTCAGCGGCGCTTTCAGGTAGCCGTACTGCTTTTTACCGGATAGGTTCTTCAGCTTTCTGGCCAGATGCTCCATGAGCTGTTCGATCCTTGGGTTATCCAGCGCGCCCTCCCGCATCTGCTGGACCAGTTCAGCCATGACTGCCCCGGCCTCCTGGGTGAGCTCATCCCGCCGCTGAGTCTGCCGCTCATAGAGTTCGTGGAGCTCCTGATGGAAGATCCGCTTGGCCAGATCAGATTTGATTTGGGCGATCCCTTCTCTGGTAAGAAAGCCGGACCTGCCGTCCGCGCTGTAACAGACCATGTGGACGTGAGGGTGATGGCCCTGGTCGTGAAACGCCGCGTACCACCTGAACTGCTCCCACGGTATCTTCGTGGCCTCCGCCATCTCCATGGCATAGCTGGTGAGAAGCCCCTTCCATTGTCCCGCGTCATCGTAGCCGAGCCTCGCCGCGTCCTCCCGTCGCAGGGAGATGATGGGGAGCCACACATTGCCGGGGTGATGGGCCACCTCGTCCGCAACATTGGACAGCACCAGCGGATCATCCGACCCGGTGAACAGGGCGTGCGCTCCGGCGCGCTGTGCGCGGGGGCGGCTGGCAATGTAGCTGACGTAGTTGTCCCGCTTGGCGATCTGGTCGTAGTTGTCCTCCAGTGCGCGGGTGATGAACTCGGAGGCATTGCCGCGGGTAGGAGCGGTCTGGTAGTCCTCATACTCAAACATTCCACGGCTCAGCGGGAAATCCCGAAGGAGCCGCGCCACCATCTCCCGCTGTTTCTCCGTGGCGGGGAGCTGTTCATGCCCTATCGCCATGCGCTGGGCGCCCTCTCGGGTGTCCATGTAGCGGACGTAGTTTTGCAGATGGGAGGCGGCGCGCTTCGATCCGCCCTTGAGATAGGGGCACTTGAATATGACGCGGGGCATGGAGCGTCACCTTCTTCCTCTCAGCCCATGGTGGGTCCGCTCATTCCTATCGACATCTCGGACTCCTCGGGGTTCCCATAGCTGCGGATTGCTCTGTCGAACGACTCTCTGGGGTCATACTTCAGCTCACTCATCCAGCGCCGGCACACCGCTTCCAGCGGCTTTTTCTCCCGCAGAAGCGGCTCCAGCTCCTCCGCGGAATACGAGCTGAGGTTACCCACCAACTGGTTATAGCACAGATGCATGGCGGCGATCTCATTCGCCCGGTCATAGACCTCGTTGCCAGATCGTCTCCACATGCTCTGAGCGTAGGCATCCATCTCCCGGTTGATCTTTTTGAAGAGATCCTCATGGGTCACAGTCCAGGCCATTTCAGTCCCCGCCGTTCTGATACTCCACGGCGTCATCCAGAGAGATCATGCCGTGGGTCTTCTTCACCTCCTGGACGCACCGGCCCCGCAGTTCTCTCAGCTGCTCCTCCGGGATCTCCATAGCCGCAGCCAGGACGTTCATCATCATGTCCATCTCCACCGCCAGTTTGAACAGCAGGCGGCAGATGTGGCTCTCGCTGTTCTGTACGGTCGCACGGATCGCCGCAACGAGCATGGGCGGCAGAACGGAGAAGCAGTCCTGGGAGGCTGCGTAGTCACAGTAGAACTGCAGCGCCTTTTCTACGAACTCGTTCTGACTCCGGCAGTTGGCCAGCGGCATGGCCGCCTTGATCTTCCGGTCTGTATCCGGATCGATCCGCATCAGGAATTTTATTTTTTCATCTGTCATTCAAAAAACCTCCATTTCGCAAAATTGGGCGTGATAACACATTTGAAACCGTGGAAACCGCTGGGACTGCGGCATTTCCCACCCGGCTGATATCAGATTTGATAACACTGCCATAAAAGTGATAGCATCGCTCCCTCCAAAAAGATACGGAAAAGCGGTTGAAATCCTTTCAAAACCGCATCCCCGGCCCGCGTTGCGGGACGGTGTGGAACAGGGTGATTACACCCTTTTATCCCGCACACTTTTCGTCCCCTCGGTCCACCCGCCCATTTGGGCCTCCAGCCGTTGCGGGCACTTGCGGCACACAGCCTCAACGCTGGCTCTTCCTTCGCATGTGTGGCAGGGGGCCACCCCGCCCGTTGAAGCGGCACACGGAGCCGTACAGAGCGCACGGCGCTGGTATTCCTGTTCTCCGCGCGAATGAGAAAGGCCGGAGCCTCCGCTCCGGCCTCCGTGAGTGTGAGATCAGCGGGGGACAGCGTCCTGCTCTGACGCCTCCAGTGCTCCGGCCACACCCTCCAGCTCAGAGCGCAGTTCCTCCCAGGTCAGAAGCTGCTTGCCGTCCTCCACCTCTGCCTCCGGGTCCAGGCATCCGCACAGCTCATCCATCTGGATGTCCGCCTCCTCCAGCAGAGTTTGGCGGCGCTCCGCGTGTTCCGCCGACACCGCTCCCCGGAAGAGCTCCCATACCTGCTCCATCCTGTGGACCGCCTCGTCACCGTTGGCCGTCAGGGCATCCTCCATGCCGCACAGATCTGTGACGGTCCTGGCCAGCTCCAGCAGGGCGGTGCGGCTCTCCACAGACTCCAGCTGCGCGGTGGTGTGGAGCAGTTCCCGCACCGCTTCGATCTGCATGGGGAGTCCGGCTGTGCGGACAAGCTGTTCATCCCCAATCAGCAGGATGAGCTCCTGCCCAGCGGCTGTCTGCCTGATACGCTGGATCTCGTCATCGATCCAGTTCAGATGGCGCGCGGTCTCCTCCTCCAGCTGATGGGCGGCGACATACAGCGCGAGGCCGTCGCGCATCCACTGGGCCGGTGGGACCGCATCCTCATCGAGAACCGAGAGGAGCGAGACGGTTTCGTGGGCGATGAGGTCGCACACATGGATGGGGGTGATCGTTTTCGTATTCATATTTTCTTCCTTTCCATTCCGTGTTTGGTGGTGTGTGCTGCTGTCAAACACGATGCTCCTTTGCGGTCGGAAAAGCTATTCAGCAAACCCACCGAACTTTTCGCTGTGGTTTCGGTCATGATCAACAGTTTCCAATGTGCAGAGGTCGGCTGTGTTCAGCCGACCCCTGCTCAAATTATCTTGGCATATCACTTTGTGGTTTTCGCTTTTCGCCTCAGCCCACTCCCGTGGCGGGATGGTGCCGCGCGGCTTTGCGGATGACTGCCAGAACAGAAAAGAGGACCGCGCCTCAGCGCGGCCCCCTCACGACTCTGCGGTCAATACAGGTATTTTGCTCTCAGGTAGTCCGCCTGCTCCAGTGTGATGGCATTGCTCCACTGGTTGGAGTTGATGGCTCCGTACAGCTCTCCCCACAGGCAGTCCATATAGGACACATGGTTTTTCTCTCCCTGGATATATTTGTCCAGGGCTTTTTGCAGGCTGGCCGGCAGATCTTTTTCCAGATAGGAGTGGTCCTTGGGCTTCCCATCCGGGGCCAGTCTTTGCTCCACCGTCATGGTCAGGAGTTCCTCCATGGGGATGTCCAGCGCGGCGGAGAGCTTACCCAGCGTCCCGGCTCCACACCTCGTCAGCGATGTTTTGCCCGAGCAGATGTCCGCCAGCGTGGCCCAGGGGATTCCGCTGCGCTTGGAAAGCTGATAGCGGGATAGACTCTTTTCCCGCAGGACTTGTTGGATCGTCATATGCATCACCTGTTTCTGTTTATATCGGTATCCCGATAATCAGTCAAGGGGTGGATTGGGCGCGGCCAGGGCAGAGGGAACGGCACAGCCGCCCCATGGGGGAGCGGCTGTGTCAGCGGCCTCAGCTCTCCGCGAGCTCAGGCAGCTCCTGTTCCTCCGGCGTCTTCTCGATCCAGTCCAGCAGGTTCTGCGTTTCCATCAGTTCGGAGGCGAGCCGGAAGAGGGCCTCCCGGTGGTCCCGGCTCTCCAGCTGGACGGCGGTTTCGAACAGGCCGCAGACGTTGTCCAGCGTCTCCATGCCGCTGGCGTTCATGGGCAGCTCGCTTTCCGGCAGGACGTGGCGGGTCTCCTCCGGTTCGGCGGTCCCACGCGCCGCTTCCTTTTCCCGCGTGATCAGCTCCAGATGGGACACGGCGTTTTGAGGGTCGAGGCCCCATGCCGAGCCGATCAGGATGATGGCCCGCTCATAATCATCTGTCTCTGCCGCGCTGCCATGGATGACCAGCATGGCCAGCGCCTCTTTGGTGATCCGATACTGTAGGTCCCTTGCCAGTTCTGTGTTCATGTGATTTCCTCCTGCGTTGTTATTTTGCCGCAGTCCCCGGCGGCTGAACACACAATGCCACATCCCCGCGGGAAAAGCCATTCACCAAACCCAACGAGAAATGCCCCCCATCTTTGACATAGACGCCCAAGTCACATGGCCGGCCCGGTGGGCGGCTCCGGCGCCTCCGCCATGACCTGGGTGCTGTATTCCACGAGGCCCATGCCCGTCTGTTCCTGACAGTAGTCCTCCATCTTCCGCAGCAGGACTTCCTTTTCCGCGGCGTTGAGGTGATAGGAGAGGGCTGTTTCGCTGCCGTCCCCCCGGTGGAGCGCGATCTCCAGCTCGTCGCAGACCTGGCCGGAGGCCATATCGTAGTTGGCGTAGACGTTCAGCCCGTCGTCATTCTCCGCAGTGCAGACCTGGGTCCCGAACACCGCGTCCACGTCAAAGGACGTTTCCAGGTAAAAATTCAGGAGGCCGTCCACCTCGGAGATCTCCTCCGCCATCCGGACCTCCCGCGCGGAGAGATGGCCCGCCGAGGTGATCTGCCTGCCGTCCAGCGCGTCCAGGAACCGGGCCCATCGCTGGTCGCTGTCGAGGTGCGCCTTGCGGTCCGCCTGATAGACCGCTTTAGAGACGTCCCCCATGGCAAAGGTCTGCCAGCCATCCATCACATTGACAGCGGAAAACTCCCGCTTATCAAAGTCCAGCTCAAAGGCGCCGGTGACCTTTCCTGTATTCTCCATGCGCACCAGCACCATGTCCTCAAACGCCTCGGGAGTGATCTCCTCCGCCTGATGTAGCATCTGCTCAAAGGAGGAGGCCCCGCGCTCTCCCCGCAGGTAGGATCGCAGGAGCCGGGCGGCGTCCAGAAACTCCAGAGGCCGTTCTACCTGGAGGCAGCGGTCCTGCCCGGACTCCCGGATGCGGAAGATGGCGAACTTCCTCGCGGCCTCCAGCTCCTGTCTGGCCTGCCGATCCTCCTGCCAGAGTTCCTGACTGATGCGGCTGTACTCCTGCTCGGGAACCAGCTCGTTGATGAGCTGGTCCAAATAGTCCCCGAGCTTATCCTCCACAGTCTCATCCTTCAGATGGCGGCTCAAGGCGTCGTACCACCGCTCATCCAGCCACACACATATTTCTCTGCTTTTCATTCCGCAGCACCATCCTTTTCCAAAGCAGTTTGCCCTTCCGGTCTGGGCGCCTTCTCCGGGGGCTTTTCCACGCCGGGGCGGGCGGGACGTTTGGGTCTGGCCGGTGGCGGCGCCTTGCGGTCCAGAAACTCCCGCACAGCCTCCGGTATAATCCGTTCATATAGTTCCGTGAGTGCCTCATTCATGCGCTTCTGTACAGTGGTGTTCTCTTTCTTCAGATAAAATTCCAGGGCGTCCAATTTCTCGCCGTCAAAGGAGAGGGTGATCTCGGTCTTCTGCATTTCCGACGCCTCCTCCTACATCATCTGTGGAGCGTCTATCTGCGTCTCCGCCTGTTGTACGTTCCAGCTTGCCTCGGCCTCCCGCAGATACTGGCCGGCCAGGTCACGGTTCTCCCCGAACAGAGGCCGCACATGGGGGAAGCCGTAGTGCTCTCCCTCCACGCTGGTGTCGTACCGGCCCAGCACATAGTGGAGCGGCACATCGTGCATGGTGAAGAACTCGCCGCGTACCGAGCAGGTCCGTTCGGACGGATCCACTGCTTCCACGACTCCGCCCCGCAGCTCAAAATCACCGGGTCCGCCGTATGGCTCCGTACCGACGAACAATACGGTTTCTCCCGGCTTCAGCTCCCCAACCAGCAGACGGTCCCGCATGGCGGAGATGATCTCCCCCCGGTAGACGAACTGTTTCTCTGCCTGGAATTCGGCGTCGTCCATCTCCATGACGCTCAGCGCCTTTTCATAGGCGTTTTGGATCTGCTCCTGTGCCGCGTCATATTTAAAAATGTGTATCCCCAGGTCCCCTAAATAGTGGGTGACGCACGCCTCATCCGGTACCAGGAGCAGTTCCTCATAGGTGGCCACCAGATCCGCCGCTCGTTTGTACAAGGCGCCGCGCCCGGTCTCAGGTCTGTCCCGCGGGCCCCACCGCTCAGACTGGCGCTCCATCCGGGGGGCCACAAAGCTCACGTGGAGGTGGTCCCATATCTCATTGCAGAACCGGTCCAGATCCAGATGTTTTGCGGGCCGCTCTACCATCGCCAGTTCATAGACACCCAGGAGGCGGCTGATCATTCCGGAGACCGCGACGCAGTGTTCCTCCCGCGGAACCCAGCTGGCGCAGTAGAATGTGTCATCTTTGAGGTCCAGCTCTGCCAGGAGCTTTCCGGGCGGCTCACAGAAAAGGTCCCGCACCTGCGCGCTGAAACGATCCGCGGAGATCGGCCGCAGGGAAACTCCACCGTGATCCGCAAGTGCTTGGACGGAGGTTTCCCCCTCCCCACCAGCGGCGTCCAGGGCTTTCGTGACCATGGCGGCCACATCCGCGATATTCCGCACCTCTTGCGAGGTAAACCATGCCGTGCGCTCCGCGTCCCGGACCTGAAAGTAACTGTCCATAAAACCGCCGCCCCCTTTTATTGAATAGTCTCCATGCTCTGGTCCTCCGACTTATAGGCGTCAAGGATAGAGCGGAACCGCTCCAGCCGTTCCGGCTTCACACCGCCAATCACGAGCTCCGTACCATGCTCCCCGGCACGGGATTCCAGAACGTGGGCGTCCAGCACATCGGAGAACCGCTTCCGCTCCGTGCGGGTCAGTTCTTCTTCCTGTTCAAGCGGTACTGGCTCTCCGCCCTGGGCATGGACGAGAGACAGCTCCTCAGCCAGCTCATACTGGAGAACGTCCCGCAGAGAGATATCAGAGTTTTCCGGCAGAACCATGACGGCGCCCGCGGCCAGCATAGCTTCCGTGGTGAGATATCCATGGGCCAGGATCTCCTCGTTCGGCATTTGCAGTCCGTTGTGGAGTACACCATAGAGATTCTCATCGCCAAAAAAATCAAGGAGAACCTCTACTGCCTCGTAGAAAACCTGTGTCTTTTGCTCCTCCGGAAGTTTGGTAAAGTAGCATGGCTTCTGGCCTGGAATTCTGGGGCAGAAGTTCAGATGGTACGCCATGTCGATCCCTGTATCGGTCATCGACACCGAGGCCACCTCGCTGCGCCTCATGAGCGCCTCCAGCAGCATCCCGTCCAGGCCGTTTCCTCTGCGGACTGTGATCCCGGTCTGTTTTTCCAGCTCCTCACAGCTGATGCTCCAGCTTCCGTTCTCTGTGGCCTCTGTGCCCTGATGGACGATGAAGTCCGCTGCCCGCTCCAGTCTGGCGTTGAGGATATCCCGCATCCCCGGCAGATAGGCGGCGAGACGGGGATAGTCATAGCCGCCGGAATAAATCAGGACGCCGTCATCACTGCCCTGACCCAGCGCCAGCAGGCAGTGGACGGCGCTGTTGTCCGCGAACATCCATCTTTTGTTCTCCGCGATGAACGGCTGATTTGTGAGCGGTGTGATGACCAGCGCAGAAAATTGGTCCCGCGGCAATTCCACCACCTTCTCGATCTGGCAGTCATCCATCTGGAAGTTGACCGGTTTGTTCAAGAGATTCGCTTTGATTTTCATTGTGATTTCCTTTCCTCTGCCCTATGGCAGATAGCTGCGGGGGTTTGTCCGCTGGCCGTTGACGCGCACCTCGAAGTGGAGGTGGGGGCCCGTGGAACGCCCGGTGGAGCCGGACAGGGCGATCACATCCCCGGCCTTCACCGTCCGTCCCACCGATGCCAGCAGCTGGGAGCAGTGGCCGTAGAGGGTAGACAGCCCATTCCCGTGGTCGATCATGATGTAATAGCCGTATCCGCCCCGGTTGTAGGTAGACACCGTCACGGTTCCAGGCAGGGCGGCGCGGATGGGTGTACCTGTGGGGACCGCCAGGTCCATGCCGGTATGACCCCTCCGCTCTCCCGTGATAGGGTCAATACGGTTGCCAAACTCAGAGGTGACCACACTCCGCCAGTTCTCCCCAATAGGAGAGCAGAAGCCGTCCGCCCCGATGAACGGCACATCAGCCCCCTCGAAGCTGCCGCTTCCCCCCGTATAGCCGTAGCGGATGAGGCTGTAGATGCTCTCCGCGTTGCTCCGCTGGTCCTCTGTGATCTCCACGCCCATGGCGGCGTGGAGATTCTCATAGACCGCCTCCAGATCCTTAATGGGCACGGCCACCGTGTAGGTTTCTTCCTCCTCTGTGTTGGTCCCGTCCTCATGTTCCACGGTGACAGTCCGGGTGCGCTCCTCATAGGCGACGAAGCAGTCCGCGAATTTCCGGCAGTCCTGCTGGCCGGGGCTGTCCGCGCCGAAGTACAGAGCATAAAAAAGGGCCTTGACGCGGATCTCGTCAAGGCCGTCTTCTCCTTCTGTCAATTCATTGATATTTTCAATGGATCCATCCAAGAGATTGAAGCCCGCGCGCATCTCCTCAATGTAGGCCCGGTACTCATCAGGGGTCTCAGACGGGACCGTGCCGCCGTAAAAGCACAGCTCCACAACGGAGAGGTTGTGGCTGGCGGTACCCGAACCCAGAGCGCACAAAAAGGCAATCAGCAGGATCACTGGAGAGAGAATCGCCGCCAGCACCCAACCGATTTTCTTTCTGGTGTTTTCATCAGTCAGGGCGAGGATGGCCGCCTTGACTGCTGCGGCAGCGGCGGCGCTCATAAGGTCATTCCGTTCATGGAGGGGCCGTCCTGCTCAGGCCCGCTTTGCAGTTCCGACCAGTATTCGGTCAGCTCCGCCATTGTCTCCTCATATCCCTCGTTCTTTCTCTGCTTCTCCGCCCATGCCTGGTACCGATCCAGGTCGATGCCCTTATCCAGCAGGAGCTTTGCAATGTCGGCCGCCTGATTGTTGACGCAGACATATAGGGCGGCGTAGTTGTCCGGCTCCACCGGCATTCCGTGCTCCAGCATCTTCTCCGCCATCCACTCCTGGTGCTGACCTGTGAGGGTGTGCAGGACGTCTGCCACATAGTTCCCAGGCTGGACGCCCTTGTCCACCAGCTCCATTGCGGTCTGGAAGTCCAGCCGCTCCGCAACCAGGCGGAGGAGATTCGGGGGCGCGGCGGCGATTTGCTCGGATGTACATTGGGCGATCAGGTCTTTGGCGATGTTTCTGTGGTCATTCATATAGGCATGCAGAATGGCCGCGCCGGGGAGAGAGGGAAGCGGCTCCGAGAGGCAGCTTTCCGCCCGCTCTATGAGAGACCGCACCCGCTGCCCATCTCCGGTATCCACCGCCCGCTTGCAGGCGGTGAGGTAGGATGAGGGAGAGATATTCGTTGCGACAGATAGTAGACTCAGAGTCATCCTTCTGCCTACCGCTCCCGGCCGACCCGCCGTCTCAACCAACAAGCTGTCCGCCTGGTCCAGTGCTTTGGGATAGAGGGCCCAGAACGCCGATAATTCACCATCCCGGATCGCCAGCACCGTTTTGTCGTAATCGCTCATGCGTAGAGGCCGCTGTCCCACCTCCTCCATATAGGCTGTGATGCTCCCGGTCATCCGCCGCAGGAGCTGCTCCGTCTGGGACATGGCCTGCTCCTGCCGCTCCCGCTGTTCCACCAACACCTGGATGATGGTACGCTGTTCCGCGGGATTCAGGTGGACGATCATGGCCTCCGGCTCCGACTGTTCCCCACGGCGGAGGTACCGGGCATAGGTTCCTCGATCTCCATGGAATGCCTTGGTGATGGCGGAGGAGATGAGAAACATCCGGTCCAGGTCCGCGCCGGTCTCACCCAGGGTCTTGCCGGTGATGAAGTTCCTTGTGACTGTCCGATTATTTTCATACCATTGCAGAGACACATCTAAATAGACGCCCTCGCTGCCGCCGTAGTCGGTGGTACAGAAGATATCCGCGTCCCGTGGGATCTCCCGGCCATTCTCCCAGTCACGGTTCATGAGAAAATACTCGTCCGGCAGGTACCCCATACCCTCCAGACGGTGCCTCAGCTCCTCAAAGACCTCCTGCGCGGTACGCTGTCCGGCGTACTGCTTCCGCCGGGGATCTTCCGGGGACGGTTCCCAGCGGGATAGTTCAATTGGTTCCATTTTCGTTTCCTCCTTGGTTTTGTATGTTCATCCCATATCGCCGTGTGGCTACAAAATCAAGACGGGAAAGGCGGCGATATGACAAAATTCGGTTGACAGGGTTCAGCTTGTATTTTATGATAATCACATCAAACAGAAAGGATGTGCCCTGAATGGCCGCTCGCAGCACCGAAGAACGTATCGCGCTGATCGACGCGAAGATCTCCAAAAAGCAGGAGGAGATCAAGACTCTGGAAGCCCAGAAGCAGAAGCTCCTCCACCCGGTCACCATGAGAACTGTCATGGAGAAAGCAAAGGCCGCCGGCCTATCCGCGGAAGAGATCGCGGAGAAGCTGGGGCTTGAAATGTAATTTCATATCCTGTGGAGATGGACGGCACGAATGCGCCGTCCATTTCTTTACACATAGGGGACTGCCATTGACCTTCCAACAGATGCCGGCTTTATCGTCCGCCAGCTGTCCCGAACAGCTTCTCCTTATAGGGCGGCGCGTGGACCTCCAGCAGATACCGCTCGTTGCCGCAGCGGTAGAGGCAGACGCCCCGCTGGGGATAACGGATGAGCTCGAACTCAGCAGGCTCCAGCTGGAGGTTGTCCATATAGAACTTCTTGTCCACACTGCCGGCGTTGAACAGGAACTGGTGGGTGGGGATGGCAAACAGCGGCCGGGTCAGCTCCCGGACCCCATCTACGTCGAAGTCCTCCAGATTCTGGCTGGCCAGAATCATGGATGACTCTTTCTTTCGAACCCGCTTGAGGGAGTTTCGGATGTATTGGATGGCGGTCAGGTTGCTCAGCCAGATGTATAGCTCATCCAGTCCCGCCGCGGTATTCCCCTCTGTGAGCAGCTTGTCGCTGAGGTAGGACAGCACGTTGAACAGCAGGGCGTTCTTTACGTTCCGGCTGGCTTGAAGGAGTCCCTTGACGCCGAAGACCAGAAAGCGGGAGGTGGTGATGTTGGTGTGGCCGTTGAAGAACTTGCTCTCCGCGCCCCGGCACATGGAGTGGAGGCCCAGCAGGACCTCCTGCAGCAGTTCCCTTGGGTAGAGGGGATACTCCTCGCTGTCATAGTTTCGGTACGCCTCCTCGATCACGTCATAGAGGTCGGAGAGGACTGGATAATCCCTGGGAGACAGGGGCTGGAAGTCGGTATCGTCGTCCATGCCCCATTTGGCGTACAGCCGCCCCAGCATCAGCTCAATGGTATCAATATGCCGGTCTGAGAACTCCTTATAGGCCCGAAAAAAATCCTTGAGGAACGAGATATGCTGGCTGAGCCGGGTCTTCTGGCGGAACGCGGCGGGAGCATCCGGGTCATCCCCCTCGCTGCCGTCATCCCACAGCTTCGGTTCTAAGGGATTGATCCGGTACTGTCCGCTCATCAGGTCGATGAAGCACCCGCCCAGGTTGGAGCAGAGGTCCACAAGCTCATGCTCCGTGTCCAGGCAGATGGCGGACTTGCCGCTTTCCAGAATGTTGCACAGCAGGAGCTTGAGCAGGTAGCTCTTGCCCTGGCCGCTGTTGCCCAGGATGAGGACGTTGGCTGTGGTCTTGTCATCGGTGCGGCGGTCCAGATCCACGATGATGTTGGAGCCGTACCGGTCCCGGCCAATGTAGAAGCCGTTGGGGTCCGTCTTGCCGGAGTAGTTGAACGGGTACAGATTGGCAACGGATTTGGCCGGCAGCACCCGCTCAAACTGGGAGCCGAAGGTGTTGCGGCCCGCCGGATTGGAGGAGAGGAATCCCTCCCGCTGGCGCAGGAGGAGCCGGTCTGCGCCCAGCTTGCTCCGGATCAGCTCCGACGTCACCTCATCCCGCAGGGCGCGCAGACTGTCCGGGTCTCTGGCGGAGAGCTCAATGAACACAGCGCAGTGGATGAGGGGCTCGCTGTTCTTGCGCATGGAGGCGATGAGCGCCGCCACATCCTGGAGGTTGGCTTCCGCAGTGACCGCCTGCTTCATGCTGCTGGTGCTGCCCCGGTCCAGCTTGTTCTTGTTCTCCGCGTTGTGGATAATCTTGTCCTCCTCCGCCACGGACACCTTCCGGTTATAGATGTGCAGGGTCACGCCGCTCTTTTCCCCCAGGCGGCGGAGCAGAGCCAGCTCCTCGGTGCTGGCGGGGTAGCTCCGCAGGGCCAGGGTGCAGCGGTAGGTCCCGCCGCAGATGTAGTGGTCCGTGTTGAACTTCACGGCTGTGGGGGCGATGAGGTCCAGGAAATCCTTGACGCGGGGTTCCGAGGGCTTGGAAGGGACCCTTTTATTCGTTTTCTTCTGAACTTTTTTAGCCACGGTCCATCACCCCCCTCTCTCCGTCGCAGTCGTCAAAGCGGTCCGTGGTCACATCCTGCTGGTAGTAGACCGACAGCAGACGCTTGACGTCCTGCTCCTCCGCGAGCCGCACATGGAAGCCCTGGTCCCGGATTCGTTTTTCCATCTGGCGGAGCTGGACCTCGTCGCTCTCTCCGCTCTGCTGATCCAGCCGGAAAACCAGAACGAACTCCCGCGCCGAGGCGGTGGTGGTCTGGATCTCATCCAGATGGGCGGAGTCCTGCCGCAGCAATTCCCGCAGGGCGGGCAGTTCCTCCTGCTCCAGCCGCTGGCGGTACCACTCCTGATTGCGCTGAAAGGACTCGCGGGAGTCCAGCGCCAGGATACGCAGCTCCGGCATAGCGCACAGCAGGTGGGTCAGGGCCGTCACCCGGCCCCGGACCCCTTCCTCCGAGAGCACGGAGAGGTTATCCGGCTTGATGAGGAAAAAGGCCAGCTCTCCTTCCGCGGTTCGGACGCCGTAGCCGGTGAGCTGGCTGATGCCCATGAGCTGCCGTGCGGTCTGCCGCTGGCGCAGCTCCTGTTTCTGCTTTTTATTCAACCGCTTCCCCCCATTCGTAATACTGCTGTTTCAAAAACAGAAAATTGACGGCATAGCGCAGGAAGTCCAGAATGCTGGCGTCCTCCACGCGGATGCTGAGGAACGCGAAAAGGAATGTGGCCACCAGAGGCGGCAGGAAGCCGCTCTGCGCCAGAGCCAGGACAGAGAGGATAAAGCCGGTCCCGATGATAGCCACATCCCGCAGGGGCCACAGCCACAGCATGGCTTTGGCTCTCAGGTTTTCAGGGTAAATATAGATATTCGTCCCTCCCTTGGCAAACAAAATGGACGGGAGGTTTCTCCTCCCGTCCTGGATGATCTTTTGTTCATTACTGTGCGTCGTTGGTATGGAGTGCGGCATCCGCATCTCCCATGGCGGTTTCTTCCTGTGACAGTTCCGCTCTTAGGGGTACGTGTATTCTCCAGAGAGTGGGTTAAAGCTGCGGCGCCGCTTTTCCTCCTCGGTCAGCTCCGGCAGGACCTCCACTATGGGCGATCCGTCCGCTTCCGCCCCGGCCTCCCAGGCTGAGACGGCGTTTTCCACCAGACTGACCATAAATTCCTTTTGGGAGAGCTTCTTATGCGCGGCCAGGTATGCTTTGATCTGATGGAACAGCTCCTCCGTGACGGCGAACGCCAGCGTCCGGTCCCCCTTTTGGGGCGTGTACCCCTCCAGCATCTTGAGGGCCTTACCCTGTTCCCACAGAGCGAGTCCCTGTGTCACCAGGCCAATCACGAAATCCCGCTGGGACTGGCCCCCGTGGGCCGCCAGATACCGCTTGACCCGCTGGAACAGTTCCTCCGATACCGAGAAGGCCATGGTCCGGCCGCCGCTCTCTATCCGGGGCTGCGGCTTGGGTCCCTCATAGTGCTCCCGGATGATCCGCTCCATGAGGAGGCTGGTGGTCAGGCTCTCATCCGCCGCCACATCCTCCCGGATCTTCTGGTGGAGTTCTTCACATAAATTAATCGTCAGTTTTCCCATTTTGTAGGCTCCTTTCCTTTTGGTAGGCCAAGTATATCCCAGGCTATGGCCCAAAGCTATTCACCAAATCCGACGAAGAACCTGGCTAAAACGAAGCACAAGCAACAAGCCCTTTTTCGGAATTTTTGGTGGCCATTGGTTCCGATCATGTGTATAATCAAGATAACTTGTTCACAGGAGGGATCTGGGATGAAGCGGTGCCGCTGGGCGGACCCAAACTTGGAATTATACATTGCCTACCACGATAACGAATGGGGGCGGCCGGAGCATGATGACCGCAAGCTCTTTGAGATGCTGACTCTGGAGGGCTTCCAGGCAGGCTTGTCCTGGCTGATGATCCTGAAAAAGCGGGAGGCGTTCCGCAGGGCTTTTGACAACTTCCAGCCGGATGTGATCGTCCAATACGGCCCGGAGAAGGTGGAGGCGCTGATGGCTGACGCAGGCATCGTCCGCAACCGGCGCAAGATCGAGGCCGCGATTCGTAATGCCGGGGTATATCTCTCCATTCAGAGGGAGGTTGGCTCCTTTGACCGCTACCTTTGGTCTTTCACAGGCGGGAAAGTCATCCTGAATACGGATGATGAAGCGCGCGCTCATACAGAGCTGTCTGACCGTATCTCCAAGGACTTGAAGCACCGGGGCATGAGCTTCGTCGGCACCACGATCATCTATGCGTTCCTACAGGCTGTGGGTGTGGTCAACGACCATGAGCTGTCCTGCTTCTGTCATCCGAATAATCAATAAGAGACCGCTATGGTGATTCCCCGCATGATGAACTCCACACAGGGGATGGCCACGCTGTTGCCCAACGCCCGATACCGGGCGGAGTCCGAGGCGTCGGAGAGAGCCGTCCAGCCATCCGGGAAACCCTGGAGGCGTTCGCATTCCAGCGGCGTCAGGCGGCGGATCAATCGGCGGCTATCTGCCTGTTGACATACCAGGTCTGTGGCATCTTTATACTGTCTGGCGCTTTCTGTAGAGGCCACATCGTTATCGTGAAATACGTCCACACGCTGTCTGGCATAAAGAATGCCGTCCTTTTCAGAAGGCGACCCGTGAGCCGCGTCTCTCTGTTCCACCAGCGGTAGATTGTTGCCTCCGGTCCCCGCACGGGCGGAGAGCGTCGGGGCAATGGTGTGTGGCCCGGTGTATCTGGCATCGATGCCGTGGTTTTCATACACCAGGGGTTGATGCCCGTGCTCCTGAGCCCGCAGGGTCCCCGTGATCCCCACCGTACAGTCCATCACGCTGCCGCCCTGGTCGTTCAGGCACAGGACAGAGGGCATACAGTTCCCGCTGGCTGTCCCTTTCAGCGTGGGGGAGATCTTCTCGGAATAGCCGATGCTTCCGGCCTTGGCTCCTGCCCCCGCAGAAAATCCGGCAACAAAGGTCTGCTGCTTCATTCCGGGTTGTGCCTGAAGCGCACCAGTAAGATCATGCAGATCCCGTACCTCACGCCCCAGGGTGGCTTCTCTTGCCGCTTTGCGGCAATTCACCTTCTCTCTCTGATTTGCGGCAAAGACCACGGAATCGCCGTTGATGAAGGTCTGCATCTGCATATTACTGGTGGCCATCAGCGTACCAGCTACACCATATAGATCGGTGTCCTCATCTCTCCGATTGATGTGATACGCTCTCATCTCCGCTGCCTGGAAATTCATCGGGAGCAGGCCGGCCTGAGCCATCAAAGCCCACTCCAGCCGCTCCGGCAGCGGTTTACCGCGCTCCTTTGCTCTGTGCAGGGTGCCGAGACAGGCTTTTGGACTCAGGTCGTGTCTCTCGTCAGGATCTCGCTCCAAGATGCTGGATAGATCACATTTGACCGGCTCTCTGGGAGCTGCTCCAGTGTTGAGCGGCGGGCCATTTTCCTGCCACGGGGATCGGAATTCCCAATAATGGCACCCGAACAGGTCCACATGGCCTTTGGACAGATCCAGGTGGAAATAAGGAATGGAAATCAGCGTGGACAGGGTTAAGGTCCCGCTTTTTCGTTTCGGAGGTCTCGCATATATTTCATCAGCCTCCTCCAGAGAGAACAGCATCATCTGGCCGTCGCTGTCGCAGTGCTGCATAGTCAAGCCTCCCATCTAAGACATCAAACAGGAGCAGGGGCGCGAGAGGGCCGGCAAAGTCCGCCACCAGAAAAATGCGCTTTCTCCGCTGAGCGACGCCCCAGAATTGCGCGTCCAGGCAGCGCCACGCCAGAGAGAAGCCGTTTTCCATCACGGCGTCTCCCGCGTCCGGCCACGAATAGGGATAGGACTGCGGGACCTCCGCGCCGATGTCATGGATCCGAATGATCTCCTCCAGCACAATACGGAAGTCCTCCCCTTTGGGCGATCCGCTGCTGAACGCGCCTGGAACATTCTCCCAGCACATCCAGCGGGGACGGATGTCGGCGCCGGTCCGGCCCCGTTCTCTCTCCGCTGTCCGCATTTCCTTTATGATCCGAATCTGTTCCATAAAAAGGCCGGAACGGGCACCGGATAATCGCGCGCTCCGGCCACGCTCAGGTCTTGGCAAGGGCTTCCCCCGCAGATGATGTCTACCGGGAGCAGCAGCCTGCCGTTCAACTTTGTGATGTCGCCCTTATGGGCCATGCCTGGGAAGCGCCGCCCCGTGACTTTCATGGGGAACGGCTCGATCTCGCTGGCCCAGAGAGTTTTGATCCCATACCGCTCCGCCGCGAGGGGGAAGCCTCCGATGCCATCAAACAGGCTCCCCATGGTCAGGTTCATCCCATGGACATCCCCATCCCCTCCGTAGGCGAGAGCTCCATGGACTGGATCTCCTCCATGCTGACGCTCCGCACAGGGATGCCGAGACGCTCCGCCATCTCCTTTTCTCCCGCCATGCCGGGGCTGATCCGGTCCCCACACAGCCACAGCTCGTCACAAAGCCTTAGCATCCGGTTTCCCAGATCAATGCCCAGCTGCCGTTCCTCCGGGTCGCTGTCATCCAACATCTGGGTGTAGAGCAAGTGCGGACAAAATGGGGTCATCTCCTCCGAGATGGCATACCGGCATGCCTGCCGGGCGAACTGGAGGTTTCGCTTCACATCTCCGGACAGAGGGGAAGCGATGTAGACCACCTTGGCCTGGGTGTCTGTCTCCCTCTGGGGCTGATGCCGATATGAGGGATCATTGACTACCAGACCATTCACGCCTACTTCAACAGACTGCTCCATTTCCTCAGCCCACTTCAGGTACGCCGGGTCAGCTCCTCGCCGGTATGTTTCCGGCAGCCATTTTGCCGGGATGCTGAACAGCCTGGAGGAGTACTCTGTCTCCCGCTGAATGGTATAGGCAAGGGCCTCGTGGATTGCCGGGAGCAGGGGCCACATGGATTGCGGATCGTCATCCCGAAAGTTGACCTCAAACATGACCACATCCTCGTACCGCTCCCAGCTCCCGCTGTCATCCTCGTTCCACACATAGTCGGCGGAGGTGATGGTCACGCCTTCGTCATTGCAGTTGATCCAGATGGTCTTATCCAGATCAGGGAGGCGTACAGCCAGTGTCCCTACCATGCAGCCCCCTCCAGTGTTGCCGTAGATGCGGTCTGTGACTTCATATCGCATGATCTCAGGGTCTGCCTGTAGGGAAATTGTTTTGAGCAGCTCCGCCTGTATGCTCCGCTCCGCATCATACCCGCCCGGATACTCCACACACCGGTACTCCGCGGCGGGGTGGCGGTTGAGCCGCAGCGCCTCCATATCCCGGATCTTCAGTTCCGCGTCCCCACGCTCGGTAAAGAACAGGCGGCGGCTGTTCTCAGATAAAAAGCCGGACAGCCCCGCCATGGGACTCTCCGGCCTTGCATCCACCCAGATCGCGTAGATTTTAGGCGGATGGAATTCGTTTCCTTCTGTCATATTCATCTCCTATTTCGGCGCCACCGCGGCCGCGATGGTCCGGGTGGTGTTGACGGCGGCCTGCGCTGTGTAGACCGCGCTCATGATGTTGGCTCTCGTTGTGGTATCCAGGCCAAAGGTACCGGCGATCCTGGGCACCTCCCCCGCGGAGAGCATGAGCCCCAGTCCCAGCAGGGCGTGGTCCTTGAACACCATAAGGCCCGCCACCAGAATGGTGGATTGCAGAAAGGCGGTCAGGCACAGGCCGATGACCTGCTTCATCCACTGTACAAAGCCATCCACATATCCTCTGGGAATGCTGAACATATACAGCGATCCAACGGCAATCTGGATGAGCAGGATGCCGCCCCGCTTCAGGTTTGCGAAAAAGACCTTGATCACCGCGTAGGCCATAAGGATGATGCAGAATAGGAGCATGATGGGGCTGGTAATGACGCCAAAGCCAAAATCCAGCGTCACCTGCGTCATATCCGCGATGCTTTCCACACTGCCGAGATCCGTGATGATCTGCTGTCCCACATCCCCAATGCTGGTCCCGTAGCCGGTGAGCCCGGCGCTGAGCTGGCCCTGCAGCGATACGGACAGGGCGTAGAGCCGCACGGGAAGGATGGTGAACAGGCTGACGGCCAGGAAGCCCTTGATGGCGCCCAGCGCCGTGTGCTGGAGATTGGCCCGGCCTGTGGTGTACTCAATGCCGAACTCAAAGGCGCACACCACCAGGCTCACCCCATACAGCGCCCAGCCAAGCTGGGAGAAAAACAGGACGATGGCCTGTACCCACTCCAGTTCAAAGATCTCCACCCCCATGTTGCCCATGGCAGAGAAGAAGTTCCCAAGGAAGCCCACGATCTGTCCGTAGAACCAGTCGATCAGGTTGTCCATGACTGTGGAGGCCACAAAGTCCCAGATAAACAAAGAAAAATCACCCCTCTTGCGAAAGGGGCGTACCGCCTGCGGCGGAATAAAAATGAGGGCCGTACAGACGGTACGGCCCTCATATAGTCGTTGCGACAGAAAGAAAGCGGGCACTGCTTCAGTGCCCGCGTGTCTTTATGCCAAAATTCAATTCCATATTAGCATACTCTCTGGTGCGGGGTATGAAGGAAATAAATTTGGGGTATCACATGGTCTGCTGACACTGAGGAGAGTGGTCTTTGAACACTTCCCCCTCAGCCGCGTAATAGGCGCTGGCTACATCCCCGCCATCATTCATATGCTTCACAGCCCGAAGCATACTGTCATGGTTTTGGGGTTCCATGAGGAAGCCCACCAACGCAAGAGCTAGCACATGGTCCAGACTCCCGCCAAGACTCAGGTACTGGGCCGCGCTTCGGATCTCCGTGGGCAGAACCACAGCAAGCGTATTGTAGAGCTGTCTGCTGATGTCGCGCCCATATTGAGCGTCCGCGTCATGAAACGCGCCGCAGAGGCCGCTGACAATTTCAGCAAAGGACTGATCAAAATCCTCGTTGATCTCATAGGCTGCCCGGATCCACTCGCTGAATGTCCCGTCCTGGCCCCCCAATCCCTGCTCCAACGCGTAAAATTGGCGGATCCCCTGGGACAGATCTGAGCTGAACTTCCGTTTGTTTTCTCTGGTATCCCACTTTCCGCTTTGAAATTCCTCCAAAGCCGCATGGGACTCCTCCATCGCCTCCAGCGTTGGATCACACCCATTCTCTACCGCGTGATCGCTGATCCGCTCCAGCGGCCAGCCCTCCTTCAGAAGCTCAGCCGCGCCGCGAAGCTCAAAATAATTGAAGACAAACTTTTCTCCGTAATTGAACAGGGCCGCGGCGGTTTCCATGCCTTGGTGCCGCTTGATGAGGGCGAGCTCCACAAAGGAGCGGTCAAAAATTTCGGATTCTGTTTCCGTCCCGTCCCGGTCCAGATTTTTAGCGTATTCCAGCCAGTTTTTCATGGCCTGGTCAGAGACATCCGGAAGCAGGTCTGTTATCCTCCGCTCAAAATCTTCCCTGGTCATAGCGTCAGAGCCCCACAATGCCCCAGATGTAGTTTGGGGCCAGCAGGACGAAAATTAAGCACACGAATAGGATAGCGGGGCCGGTCCATTCAAACTGACCATGCTTCCGATAATCAAAATACGCCATTGCTAATTTGACAAAAAAAGCGATGGCCAGCACCATGCCCAGCGCCGGAAACACGACGCTGTCCACCACCGTTTTGATCTGCTCTGAGGCGTCTCCCCAGGTCTGTTCCACCGCATCCGCCACATCATCCGCGGCGGCCAGCGCGGGCATACAAAAAAGCCCTGCCAGCAGGAAAACCGCCAGCAGGACGCAGACCCATTTTTTCAGTTTCACAGGCTCTCCTCCTTAAAATCACGTCTATAAAATCGATGCGGAAATCGCTTGATTTTCTGCTCCACCTCCTCAGAAACACAGCCGCCCCAAAAGCCTTGGAGCGGGGCAGTCGTGAGTTGACAACGCCCTCGATGTATTGCATAGTACAAGTTTAATCTATCGGATATTCTGCTTGCGTTGGAGGAAACAGTATGAACGAAGAGAAACTACGCTGTACACCCGGAAGCATCCCGCCTCTGACGGCGGGTTCAACGGTCAGGCTCAGGCCATGGTAAAGGCCGCCGCGGAGGCGGGATACGAGGCCGCTCCCCGCGGCTCCATTGTGAAGGCGATATGCGGAAGCAGTTCGAAGCCCTCACTGGCGTGAAGCTGGACGATGACGTTTCTTGGGAGATTGTCGTCGTTCAGAAGGACCGATCTCTCTCCGAGTGGGGGGCACGGCCCAATAAGGCCGCGCCCCTGCTTTATTTGTCTTCCGCGGTAAGCCTCAGTAGCCGGTGCGGGGCAGGGGATTGGATGGCTTGTAGACCTTGGTCACCCACCGGCTGGTGGCCATGATCCACTGGCCGTCATAGACGCCGCCCGTATCCGCCTGGTTGGTGAACTGGGACCCGCCAGTGGCCCAGGAGACCACATTGCAGTACACCCGCGGGGCTTCCACCTGTCGGAAGTTGGCTGGGACGACGCCGAAGGACACCATGAACTGTGTCACATACTCATTGGAGGCCAGCCCCAGCGCGGCGGGAGATGCGTCCAGCACATAGAGCTGCTGGGTGCTCAGGTTATCCGCCAGGACGCGCCAGGTATCCCCGCTGAGGTTGGTCTTGTAGACCACCTTGTAATTACCCGGCACATTGTAGGTCCCGGTGACCAGCTTATCCAGCCGCACCGCCTGAGTGGGGAGCGTGTCCCTCCAATAAAACGAGGTGAGGCTGGTGGTGGAGTTGTTGGCGATGCCGCTGAGGTCATAGCGGATCTGCTGGCCCGGCATGACCTCCACATACCCTGTCTTCTTGATGCTGACGTTGGTATAGAGGCTCTTATTGGTCATAGCTGCCTTGACGATCTGGCCCTCATGCTCAATCTCCACCTCAATGGGCGTTTTGTCCAGGCCGTAGAAGTCCGCCGCCCTGGATTCAATGATTTTATAGCGGGCCAGAGGCAGAGGCTTGCTCACGGCCACACCATTTTTATTAGTCCGGATGGTATCCACCAGACGGCCCGTCCGGGCGTTGTAAATCTCAAACTCTGTGTTAGGGATCGGGGTGCCGGCAGGCCAGCCGTTCATGGAGTTGTAGTCTTCCGAGGTCTTCGTGATCTGGATCTGTCCGGTGATGGGGGTATTCTCCCACTCAACCTCAGTGACTTTTCCGGCTTGTACGTATACAGTCTTGAGTTGGTCGTCCACAATGTAGCCCTCGTTCTCCAGCTCTCGCAGATAGAACCGGCCAGAACTGGTCAAATCATCGATATAGACATATCCCCGGTCATCCGAGGTGTATTGACAAATAGGCTTCCGATTGCTATCATAAAGCAAGAAAACGACGCCGGGGATTCCCTCACCGTCCGGGTCCACCTTGTGGATGAGAATACCACTGATGGGCTGGTTGGTCACAGTCTCGCGGGTGACCTGCCCATCCTCCACCGTGAAATAGATGGGGGTAGCGTCCAGGCGGAACGAGCTGGGACAGTTCGTTTCCACCGCGTAGTAATCACCGGCCTCCAGAGGGAGATAGACCTTGCCGTCTTTCCCTGTGGTGACGGTGTCCACCAGTGCGTCATCGCTGACCTTGCGGATCTCGAACGTCGTGTCAGGAATCCGCTCCGTTTTGTCTGCCGCACTGACCTTGGTAAATTCGACGCCGCCCTCCGGCTCATTATAAAAGTAGAGGGTCTGGACCTCGTCGCCCTCCGAGATCTCAATGGTCTGAGGGGTACTGTCCAGAACATAGCCCGCGACTGTGGAGACCTCCTTTGCCGTAATGGTCATGCCGGCGGTGAGGCCGGTGATGACCACACGGCCCTTGCTATCGCTCACATATCGGCCATTGTCCGGGCCGATATAAGCCCCGGTGGAGTCTGTCACCAGAAATTCCACCCCGGCCAGCGGCTGGTCGTTCTTTTTGCCATCGTAGATGTACTTTTGGAGGACCAGCGTTTTCTCCGGATCATTGTAAAAATAAAGATGCTGGGTATCGTCCGGATTGACCACCACCGTCTGGCTCCGGGTATCCTCGTCAATGGTATAGCCTGGTACGCTCTGTACCTCAGTCACCACGACGGTGCCTGTGACCCCAGAGAGGATGATCTGTCCCTCTAAATTGCTCCAGTACAGGCCGTTGGAGGACAACTGGCCGTTTTCATCCGGCAGGAAAGAACCATCCGCATAAGTGATTTTGAATTGCGCCCCCTCCAGCGGCGTTTTTTTGTCGGCGCCCGACAGCTTGTGAATGATCAAATTGCCCAGGGGTTGGTTCCGGAACTCAAGTGACATGGTTTGCCCAGCCTTGATTTCCGCTGTCTGCGGGGTGTCATCCAGCAAATAGCCCGGCTTCGCTCTGGTTTCGCGCACCACCAGCACCGTGCCGGGGTCCTGATTCTCTACCAGGAAGGAACCGCTGCTGTCCGTCACGAATTTGCCGTTGGCGTCTCCCACCAGCGTCCCATCGCTGGTGGTGACCAGAAATTCCACGCCGGAAAGCGGCTCTTTTTTCTCATCATCCGAGATCTTGGTGATCAGCAGAGCGCCCTTGGGGGAGTTGCCGAAGTGGACCTCCACGACCTCCTGATCCTTACCGGAGAGATAGACCGTCTGAGGCGGTGTGTCGATGACATGAGTGCCGTCGCTGGAGAGCTCCTCAATGATATAAGTGCCAGCTTCACAGCCGGTGACGGTAAAGGAGCCATTCTCCGAGGTCTGGTAGACGCCGATCACCGTGCCGCCGCTGCCGCTGGCGTTGCCGCTCAGATACCGGACTTGGAACCAGCAGTCAGATAAAGCGGCCCCTGTTTTGGAATCATACTTCCACACACAGATGGCTGAGAGAGGTTGGTTTTGGAAGCGGAAGGTATGGCTTCCCCCAGCCGGAATGAATACCTCCTGCGTGTCCTCGTCCGGCAGGGCGAATCCAGGGGCAGGCTCCAGCTCTTTTACCCGGTACCAGCCGTCCCGGAGGGAGATGTCCGGCTCGGAGAGAACGATACGGCCCTCGGAGTCCGTATAGTACACGCCCAGGTCGTTATACTCTCCGGTGGCGGTATTGTTGGAGGCGTACCAGACCTGCATCTTGACATTTTCGATGGGATCATGAGTGATCTCGTTTTCCTTGATGACCTCAATAAAAGGCCGCTTGTGGTTCTCAAAGCTGATCGTCTTTTCATCGCCGGCGTTCAGGCTGATGGTCTGGACCCGTTCCGATTCCGTTTCTGAGATATAATATGGGGAGGGAACGGATTTTTCTGTGATCTCATAGCTGCCGGGGTCTACCCGCTTGGAGACGGTTCCGTCCTCCCCGGTGGTCCACTCGTCCTTGTAGTCGCTGTCGATCCCCTCCACCAGGAAGACGGTTCCGGGGATCTTGATCGTGGGATCATCCGCGTCTGACTTTGCGATGGTGAGCAGGGGCTGCTTCCGATTGACAAAAACCAGCTCTTTCTCATCACCGGGGCCAAGCCAGATGGTCTGAGTGGGCTCATCCCCGATCACATAAGGCGCAGGAACGGATTTTTCCGTCACTTCGAAACTGTCCACAGGGAGGGCCGTCAGGACCGCTTTTCCGTCCTCGCCGGTGGTCACATCGGTGTGAAAGCCGGAGTGGATACCCTTGACCTCAAAGACGGTGCCGGGGATGACGGTATTCTCGTCGCTGCCGTCCCGTTTCCCGATGGTCAGATTGGGTAGGCGCTGGTCCTTGGCGGTCACCTTGACGGTCCCACCCCCATCCACCGTAGCTTGATCCACATGGACAATGACCGGCTCCAGCAGGGTGGCCATGGGCGTCGGTACGGACTTCTCAATGAATGCGTACATGCCCTCGGTGACGTTGGGGACCACGATGCGGCCTGAGCTGTCGGTTTTCTCTGTGGCGATGATCTGGCCGTCCTTTACCACATGGAAGACCGCGTCAGGGAGGGGATCATCAGAATCGTCCAGCTTCAGCAGTTCGATTTTGACGCGGGCGTCATTTTCAAAAACTAAACTGACATCATGCTTGCCATCCCACACAAATTCCTGTTTGACCTTGTCCGGGTCCGGGCTGAGGGAGTAGCCGGCTGGCGGGGTGAGTTCCGTCGCGGTAAAACTGCCAATGGGCATAGTGTCCCAGGGGACGTCGGTCAGGTAGCCGCCCAGGCCGGTCGTATATGTGCCGGTAAAGCTGTTGTCTACACCGTCGATCCGAATGACAGCGCCGGCAAGACCTGTGGTGGGGTCATCCGCGTCCACCTTGCGGATGCTCCCTTCACTGGTGACCTCGGGCGTGTCCGTGAATGTGACGGTCACGGCCCTGCTGCTACCGTTGGGCAGGGCCACATACTGTGGTCCCGCGTTGTCGATCTGGTATCCTTCCGGCGCTTCCAGTTCCACGATGGAATATGTCGAGGCGTCCAAGCCTTTGAGCGTATAGGTCCCGTCGCTCCCGGTCACGACCTCTTGTTCATAGGTCCCGTTTTCTGAACGCACCATGAACCGTGCTCCAGGGAGCCCCTTGTTGGGATTGGTGGCGTCCACCTTCTTCACGGTCAGGTCGTACTTCTCACGGGTGATGTCCAGGTTCCCAATCATAATGGCCTGCACGTCCTTGGCCTGATGGGAGCTGGTGCTGGAGCCGGTGTATTGGTATTCGTAGACGGTACACTCGCCCCACACGCCCTGCTTGCCCAAATCCAGGATATATTGGGTGCGGTCACGGAAGGACATCCCGTCCAGCAGGTCATCAATACTGGAGTAGCTGGTATGCTCCAGATTGTTGTAGACGCACAGCAGCTCCTCGGCACAGGCGGTGGCTGGATCCGCCAGCAGGCCGGCCTTATAGCGCCAGATAATGGCCTGCACCCAGGCGTTCATGGTCCAGGAATAATCGCTGCCCCACACCTCATCTACTCCCAAGGCGTGAGCCTGGTCGGTAAACACGCCGGTGGTATGGGCGTAGTAGTAGGCCATCATGGTCTGTACGGTGGGGTCGGTGATAGTCTTGGGCTTCCCCCAGGTCTGCCCCTCCAGGGACCAGCCCATGCCCTTGCCGTGTTCGGCGCAGAAGCCGATGGTGCTTTTCTGGTTGTAATCGAAGGTCATCTGATGGAGCCAGCAGGTCCCCAGGCTGGGAGACTCATAGTGGACGCCGTTGTGGGTGCAGTCCTCCATCTTGATGGATCTGGGGGCGTCTGCCGCCAGCGCGGCGGTGGGCAGCAGACCCAGCATACAGATCAGCACCAGCAGCATGGAGATCATTCGCTTGTATGGGAAACAAATCTTTCGCATACCTTGTTCCTTTCCGAAAAAGGAAAGGCCGGGGGACCATGCTTCCCAACAATAAAAACAGGCTGCGGGGACCTGGTCCCTACGGCCTGTTTCTTTTTCTGCGTTTTAATTTATTGATGCGCGCGGCGCCGGAGCCTCATGCAGATCGCTCCGGCGAAGTGTTTACTGGGGTGTGACCACCTCCTCTCGGGCTGATATAAAAGATGGCCTCTCGTTTGAGAGGCCATCTGGCTGGTATGCTCATTCATATGGGTTGTGGGTGTTCGGGCAGCCTACGAACAGGTAGCAGTAGGTCACGCCGTCGCGCTCCGTCACGCCCACACCGATGCTGTCACCGTCTGGATCGATCATGGTTTCGAAGTGGCCGGGGGAGCTGATCCAGTTTTCCAGGGCGTGTTGGGCTGCATCCTCCGTGGCTACGCCGGTGAACACGGTCAGGTTCACACCGAACCCGTAGGGATAGCCGCACGTCAGGGCTGCCTCACATTCCTCTTTTGTGTGATGCCAGCTATACTCCTTGTCTGAGATGCTTTGGGCGGCGTCCATCAGGGCTTCATTGACGGTCAGCTCCGCTGCACCATTCTCCCGGCGCGTCTCGTTGACCAGCCGTACCAGCTCCAACCGCACATCTGGCGCCTCGCCTTGGTCCTGGCTGTCCTCGGTGGTGGGGGCCTGCAGCGCGTTTGGGCCTACGGTCAGTATCAGAGCGCCGGTTTCTCCGGACTGGTTGGAGGCGGTAATCTCCGCGCTCCCTTCGGCCTTGGCGACGGCCACCCAGAAGCTCATCACCTGTTCCACTGCCACTGTGTCCGGGTCGCTGGAGGTTACCGTATACTCCGCCCCGCTGGGGCCGATTACAAGGCCGCTCCGTTCCCCCACTTCCAGTACAGCGCCCTTGTAGCTGCTCACCCGGATGGGAGGCGCCTCTGCCGCATGGGCTGCGGTGCCGGCCATCAGGAGCCCGATCAGGATGCCTGTGGTCACCATCAGCACGTTCTTTCTTCTGCTCATACCGTTTTCCTCCTCGATGTTATTAGACTTTGCCTTTGCAAGCCCAACATATCAGAAAAGGTTTTGAAAGTCGAGCGGAAAGCGTTCGTGAAAAGGGAGAAATCAGCGTCTATTTTATGATTCGGGAATCAATTGGCCACCGCCACCACTTTCCAGCGGTTGTCCCGCTGATTGCGGACACAGGTGTACATGGTGATTTGGTCGTTGGCGGTGGGATTCAGGCCGGAGGTGTCATTTTCACTGACTTTTTCCACGGAGGACACCTCATAGGTTTTGGTCCCCAGCTTGGTGGTCAGGGTAACCTTGTCCCCGATCTCCAGCGTGTGGAGCTGCCCAAAATGATTGTTGACGCCCCGGTTGTGCGCTGCCAGCGCGATATTTCCACGCCAAATGGAGGTGTCCTCGAAATGACCGGCCCCTTTGGCCAATGTCTTGCTGTCCGTACCCTCATAGACCTTGACCGTCAGGTCGATGGCCGGGATTTTCAGGGTGGCCAGATACCCGCCCTTGTAGTAGAGATCATCCGTCACCTCCGTGTAGCGGGTAGAGGGGGCGGTCGTGTCGGGGACAGTCACGGAGCCAGTGGGACTTCCGGGCGTTATGACACTTGAGTCGCTCCCGTTGACCACCGCCCCGGTGGCAGGAGCGCCGCCGGGGGCCAGGTTAGGCGTGAGATAGCTCCCGGTGTTCCTGGTATCCATGCTGGGTGTCCCAAAACCGGGTGGGATGAGGGCGGCGTTTTTGCTGACGTCCTCATTCTTTCTGGCGCCGCCGTCCGCCGTATGAACTGCCTCCACAGAAGTGGGTTTGCCATAGTCCGGACCATCCGGAGCTTCAATGGTATATTCTAACGCGCTGGCAGGCAGGGCCATCCCCGCCGCAAGGCAGAGGGTAAGCATGGCTGTCATGGTTCGTTTCATGGTGTGTTCCTCCCATCAGGCGGACTCGCCGCCATCATCGTCCGCCTCACGGCGGCGCCGGATGAAGACCGCCGCTCCGATCCCCGCGCCCACCAGAGCCACAATGCCAAAGGGGACCAGGACAGCCGCCCAGTTGAACTGGGCGGGGAGCTGGTCCTCCGGGACTGTCACAGGCTGGAGGGGCGTCCCCTCGAAGATAGCCACATACCGTGTCCGGTTCAGGGCGATCCGGCTGACCGTCCCGGTGTAGTCCGCCGTTACCGTGTAGCCCTTGACGTAGCTGCTGGTGGCGGAGCCGGTATAGGTGGCTACCGCGGTGAAGCGGTCCCCCAGAGCGTAGCCGTCTGAGGTGGCGGTATTGTCTGTCTGCCAGTCGATATCCTTGAGCGTCAGGGTCTTTCCATTCTCCTCAATCGTCTTGGGGATGTACTGGGTATCCTGGCCCGCGAGATTGGGATAGGACCGGGTGGCGCTGATCTCTTTCGTAGAGCTTCCATACCCGGCCACCTCCACCCGGACGGTGTCCAGCTGGAGCGTCAGGGTACCCATGAGTCCGTCATCGGTGACGAATTCACGCTCCTGGGGAAGCAGGGCGAGCACCGAGGCCATGTCCTTGTTCTTACTGGGGAGAGAGACGGTCTCTGTATGCTGCCGTTCCTCATGCTCGGGGAGGTCCTGCTTAAGCAGGTCCGTGAGCGTGTAGCGGAAGCCGTCTTGCTCAAAGTCGGACCGGGGGATGCCGGCAGGATCCTCCTCCGGGGCCAGGTCATAGATCTTCTTCAGCTCCGTACCATCCTCGCTCCGGGTCACCGAGGTTGGATAGCAGACCGCCGCAGTCTCGGCGGCAAGGGCGCTGACCGGCAGGGCCAGGGTCAGCATCAGCGCCGCGGCGCAAAGGCTGAATGCTCGTTTCATGGATGACCACCTCCTTACATACTCTCGCTATTCTGCGTAGACTCGGCCTGGTACTCCTGCTGGCGCTGGGGGAGTTGATACAGGGCCTGCTCATAGGCGTCCAGCACCGCCTGACGGAACTGCTGGCGGAACTCCCTCTCGCTGGGGAAGCAGGCGTCCCGGTATCCGCCGCCTGTCCGGTAACCCGGCATGGAAATGAAGGGCCCATTCCCCACGTCCACCACCTTCAGGCCCCGGATGGTAAAACAGCCGTTCAGGTTGGCGGAGGCTTCCGCCAGGACCGGGCCGGAGGTATGGATCGCGTAGATGCGTACATTCACCTGGGTGGGCAGGACCTGTAAGCAATGCTCCTCCCGCGAGGAAATGACAGTGTTTTCTTCGTTCATGACAGCACTTCTCCTTTAGATTGTATTCTGGCAGGCGCCCTGTTTCGCGCGCCATTCCAGTCGTTTGTATGCCCAGGGAGTGATCTCCTGGGTTCTGGACCCGCCATCTTGGGTCACGGTATCCACCAGGTACTTGAGAACCAGAGGGTAGTGATAGGTCCGGCCCGCATTGCGGTACCGCCGTCTTAAATCCTCTGGCATAAGCCAGCCCACACCCGCGGCATATATCTGCTTGATCACCAGAGCGATATTCTGTTCACAGGAGGTTTTACAGCGCTCCGAAAGCGGCTTGGGTGCGGGGATGATCTGCCCGCCGTCCAGACAGTATCGGACGTCCAGATGCTCAGCCGCCGCCTGAGCCACTTCAAGCGCCTGCGTTTCATTCCGCCAAAGGGGCTGGACGATGCTGTCCGTCAGGAGGACGTCATACCCTGTCCGGTCAGTAGGAAAGAGCGGTAGACACCGCACCAGCTGCAGGACCTGCACCCCATTGGACAGTCCAAACTCTTTCACTCTGTCATTGGGCAAACTGTGGTAATGCTCCAGCGCGTCCCGCCAGTTCAGGAACTGGGACAGCCGCCAGCCGGTCACGCCTTTGGGGTCATGCCCCAGCCGGAGATCGTCAATGGTATAAAAAGAAATCCTCATTTTCTTCTTGCTCCTCACTTCATCGTCATATCACCCATAGCTGGGTGCTCACTTTGCGTTTGTTCCATGCCTTTTAATTCCGCCAGCTTCTCCGCGGCCCAGTCCGGCAGAAACTGATCTTTCAGCACGCCCATAAAATCCGCCCGGTTCCAGCGGGTCATCTCCCCATCGCCCAGACAGGTACAGCGGATGGAGCGTCCGATGGCGTGAGGACCGCACCCAAAACCGTCGTGGGCGTACCAGAGCATGGCGCCCTCATTCCAATAGGACTCTTTCAAGATGTCGGGAGAGAGGACCAGCACTTTGCCCTCGTAGTCCAGAGAGGAAAAGGAGTCTGGGTGGCAGTGCTCCGGTCCGAAAAGCCCAAGCGCCTGATACGCCTTGCAATACTGTGTGACAAAGCCATCCAGCACTGCCGGATGGCTCTCTACTACAAAATCGCTGTTGTGCCAGTGATCTGAGGGAATGCAAGTTCTCTTGGCCCATTGCTTATTCGCTTGGCTGAAGCGGCCATCCTGATCCTTTTGCTGGATCGTGTTTGACAGTACCCACGCGGTCCTTTTGTATCCATACTTTGCAATGACCTCATCCACACAGCCATTGTTCAGGCGCATCCCATCGAAGTTCTGGCGGATACTCTCCTCAATGGCCCGCTTACAGGAAATATTGGCCTGGTGGCTGGCCCGCCAGAGCGCCAGTTCCCCCCGTTTCCGAGCCTCATTTGCGGAATAGGGATAGAGATATGTCTCAATCTCCATACACTACGTCTCCCAGAATCAGCCGCTCCTCCAATTCTCCGACACAGATCTCAGCGTCCCGGAACATCTCCAGCACCTCCTCCGGCACATCCCGCAGGTCGTGATCGTAGTCCGCTTCGGAGATGGTCACCGTGTGTTCATCCTCGTCCACGCTGGCGCACTGCTTGGCCTTTTCCGGGATGCCGGCTTCCTCCCGCAGATAGTCCGGCAGCTCCACCTCGTCCCCGCCCCCAAAGGGGCACTCTCCGTCACAGCCATCGCAGTGGCCGCATACTCTCGCCAGATGGACATGCAGGTCCGTGGCCAGCTTCTGGAGGGATCTGGCGGCGCGGAGCAGCTCCATGGCGGTCATGCGCTGCTTGAGCACCACCAGTGTGTCCTCCGAGGCGTGGAGCTCCACCTTGCCGCTGCTCTCAAAGCCAGAGAGCTTCATCGCTGCCGTGGGGATCTGGAGGCCTTTGGAAGTGGTTTCTTTTACAAATTTCATAGTCAGTCTCCTTCATATCAAAATCAAACAGATTCAGTTGGACCGAGGCCCGTTCCCGCTCATGCAGGTCGTAGTTGGCGATGAGCAGCTCGGCAAACTGGCAGTTGGGGTCATACCGCTGGCGGATGTTGTTCAGACGGGTCACCGGCTCGATCTGGATGCCGGGGGCGTCGTACAGCTCCCGGACAAAGGGATCATCATTATAAGACAGCAGGAATTTCCCCTGAATGGACATCAGAGCATCCCGCAGACGGATGTGGTCTTTCTCTGTGAAGCCGTCCTCTCCGATATTTGAGTAGTAGCCCTCCGTGCAGTGGTAGGGCGGATCGCAGTAGAACAGGCTCTCCGGCCGGTCGTAGTGCCGGATGAGCTTCTCAAAGTCCTTGTTCTCAATGACCACTCTGGCCAGACGGCGGTGGGCCTGCTCAATGAGCGGGAAATCCGCCCACAGATCGTGGGGCTGATTGCCGAAGCTTGTGAGGGCGGAGGCGTAGCTCTGGCGGATGATCTGGTAAAACCACGCCGCCCGCTGGACCGATGTGGTCCGCTTGCGCCGCAGGGCCAGCCGTGCGCGGTCAAAGTCCTCCCGCGCGTTCAGCACATACCGCAGGGAGCCCATGAGCAGGTCCGGCTTCTCCCGTACACAGCGGTACAGATTGGTCAGCAGGCCGTTGAAGTCGTTATAGACCTCAAAGTCGTTACCGGGATTCTTATGGAACAGCACCCAGCCGCCTCCGCCGAAGACCTCAATATACCGCTCATAGTAGAGGGGAAACCGCCTGACCACCTCCTCCCGGAGCGCCTTCTTGCCGCCCACCCAGCTCATAAAGCTGTTCAAGAGCCATCACCCCCTTCCAGTGGGAGGCGGGTCTGGGCGGTGTCGAACACATCCAGCGACCGGGTCAGCCCACGGATCGCCGCGGCGATGCCGCCGATTCGGTTGGTCAGGTGGGCGATGGTGGTCCGCACCTCCTGCTCCGTGGCAGCGTAGAAGTAGCCGCTGCCGTTGCTGGCGATGGGAACGCTCTCACGCCGCAGGGCGTTGACCGTGTCCCGAAGCTCCTTTCCCTTGACACCAAAGGCACACTCCAGCTCTCGGCTGGTGGCGGCGTTGGAGGCGCCCGAATGGTAACGCTCCAGATGCTCTGCCAGCCGTTCCTTCTCCATGCTCGCTCCTTTCCGGGGCTGTCTTCCCGAAAATGGGCGCAAAAAAAGAAGGGGCCGTCGTCCCCATCGGGAAAACGGCCCCTATGTGTTAATAAATTGGTTACTGCTGTTCCATGCTCAGCCCCGCCTCCTCCGGGGTGCTCCAGTCACGGAGAAATTCCAGGTTATTTCTGGTGATGTAGGCGCTTTCGTCGGCGGTCAGGACATAGCCCGCCTCCTCCAGCAGATCCGCCCCATAGCCCTCTAAGTCGATGCAGCCGGAGTCCAGCAGTTCTTCAGATACCCCCGCCTCCAGCAGCTTCCGCCTGCCGAAGTCCTTCAGGCCATCGCGGGGAACCCATTCATAGCAGTGCAGGTTCTGGCTGATGTCCAGGGCAAGACGGAGGTCACGGCAGTGCTCGAACTCCAGCGCAGCGGCAAAACGCTCCATGAAGTGGGGCATCCCCTGTCCCTGCTCATCCAGAACATAGCCCAGATCGCTCCCGTCATTGACCAGTTCCAAGGCGCTGTCATACTGCTCCATCAGATTTCCCAGCTCCGGCAGGCTGCACCGGACATCCAGCAGCATACAGTTTTCCAGGCTTCTGGTTTTCAACTCATCCAAAGCCAGTGCCACCTCATCAGGCCGGTCGGTCATGGCGGAGTAATCCGGCAGACGGAGCCACACCCCCTCTGGCACCGCCGAAGAGGCCAGCTTCACTTTCATACTCCAACCGTCATCCTCTGGGATGAGTCCCTGGCCGGTGTAGCGAGGTGCGGAGGGGTGTTCGGGGTACTCCACATAGCAGTTTCCTACGAACAGGCCGGGGTGCCGGTCCTCATAGCGGCGGCCCAGCGCCTCCAGGTCCGCATAGTACATGGCGCGTTCCGGCAGATGGCTTTCGTGCCGTAGATAGAAGCTCCCCAGCTGCGCATAGCTCCCCGCGGGGAAGCAGATCTGGTAATCCTCCAGCGAAAGCAGGCAGTTGACCGCGTCCACAGCCACTTCCGGGTCCATGTGTAATATGGCGGTTTCCAGTTCCCAGCCAGTCTTGCCCGCCAGCTCCTCCAGCTTCCCGGTCCGCAGGATCGCCGCGGACAGTTGGTACTGTTCCTTAACAGAGAGCGTGTCAAGGCGCTCCATGATCCACCGCTGCTCCTGTTCCATGAGCGGAAGGCTCATCAGGAGATCCCGCTTTTTCTGGATGTCCATCATATCATCTCCATTCCTTGCTCTTCGGCCTGCTTCGGCTCAACAATAGAGAAGCTGCTCCACCGCCCGCAGTGCGGACAGGCCACTGTTCCAGTACAGGCGCCATCGATCTGTTCCTGCGTCACCTCACCCGGTTTTCCGCAGCACTCGTTGATTACAGTGACGAGACTAGCGTGTTCCAGCACCTCCGGCCGGTATTCCCGATTAAACGGGATGAAGTTGACCCAGCGGGGGTTATCAAAGATGCGGCTGATATGGAGCTGTAGGGCCTTGTGCCGCACAGTTCGGGCGGAATCCTTGGCGTAGTTGTGCCGGCTCTCCCAGTCGGTCAGCGCCTCCAGAAGCTTCTGCTCCCCAGCCTTTTGGATGAGGGCTTCCGCCGCCTGGTACCACACGCCCTTCTCGATCTCACCCAAGCTTGTCTGTACGCCAATCCAGGCGCTGTATTGCTTATCCCGGCCGGCGCCGGTACTGGTTGGGTGGAGCACACCATACCGCCATCGGATGTCCTCAAAGCTCAGGCGTTCCATGTCGATCTCGCTCAGTGAGTTGATTTGACCGTTTCGCAATACAATCCCTCCATTTTTGTGCGCTTATGGCTTACATCCCCGTCATCTGGGGACCAGCGAATTCTTCCCTCTGCGGCTTTCCGGTGAAGACTGGAAGCGGCTGTCCGTCTGTTCTGCGGATCAGGCCATACTCGGTGATCGCCCCGTTTCCCTCCTCCAGCATAGTCCTGCCAATTTGGGCGGCCTGGGGCGTCTGGAACAGTTCAGACGGCAGATCCGGGTATGTCTCACGCGCCATCAGCTCCGCGTAGTCCCAGGTTTCCGCCACCTCGGGGAGCAGTTCATACTGCTCCGCCTCCTCCAGAAGCTGGGCGGCGTCCCCCAGGCTGGGCTGGCCGCTGGCCGCCAGGAGGGCCTTATATCGGACAAACTCTGCCTCACTCCAGGACCGCTTTTTCTGGGCAAGCTCACGGGCAAACTCATTGACTTGAGCCAGGCCTCCGTCCTCCAGAGCCTCGTCGATGGCATCCCGCAGGGAGGGGATGAGGCACTCTGTGCAGTGAAACGCGCACTCCTCTGCGGAAACGGCCTCCACCGCTTCCGCCGCCTGCCAGACGCCCTTGTCTATCGCGGGGAGGTTCAGGATAGCGGTCTTATCATTGTCGTACTGTGGGTCGTTGAAGAAACCCTTGCGGACCTCCAGCACCACTGGGGCCCCAGACCGCTGAAAGTAGGTTGTTTCCCCCGGCTGATATGCGTAGACAGGTCTGATCTCCCCGCCCAGCTCCGCATAGCCTCGGCTGGTGAACACGCCGCCATGATCCTCCTTGTGCTGTTCGCCCAGCAGCTTCAGCAATTCGATCTGAAAGCGGCTGCCCTTCTCCATAGTATCCAGCAGGGCCATGGCCTCGTTGGAGAGCATCTCGCTCTCATACAGAAATACCCCAAGCTCCTGAAGGTTGGAAACTTGAGGTGCCAGACAGCAGGCATCGGTATTGTAGGTCAGGTTGATGAGGTGCTCCATAGAGACAGAACCCCTGTGACGGCTCCACTCCATTGCCAGCAGAGTCTCCATCCCTGTGTTTTCCTCCGGTGTCAGTGCGGCCAGCCGCTGGGCCAGCAGATTCAGGTCATATAGATTGACGTTCCTGCCGATCATGCCGCGTTGGAGCCCGTCATACCCAACATAGAGAAGTTCATTGCCGCAGGATCGGCCATCCTTGATCCGGGCCTTTTGCAAGGCGTCATGGAACTCCGACCAAGTGGCCGGCATCCGCAGGGAGACGGCTGTTTCATAGCCCTTGGGGCCGTTGTTGCTGATCTCCACTTCAAATATCTTCTTAGCCAAGGGTCATTCCTCCCATCGGCTCCTGCTCCGGAGCATTGGAGTGCTCTGTTTGAGGATAGAGATCATTCACCGCCTCCAGCACAGTGTTCAAATCTCTGTTTCGGGTGATGTTCGCCAGATCCTCTGAGTGGCAGTATACCTCGCCGTCTCTTCCTACCGCGCAATGCGTCTTCTGCTTGCCCCGTATCTTCTCCGAAGTCACCTCAAGGCACCCATCCTCAATGATGCGTGTGGAGAATCCCTTTTCCCTCAAACGCTCCGACAGCTTCTCATAAAATTGCTCTGTTGCCTGATCCAGTTCCATTTCACATTCCCCCCATTTGAAGCGCATCCTGCTCGTAGGCTTTCGGGTCGGCGCCGGGAACATCCCATCCCGCAAGGCTTCCGATCTCCATAGCCTGCCGCTGAACAGGACTGACGCCCAGGTTTTCATTCATCTCATCTGCCAGTTCCACATTTCGCTCCTTATCGCCGGTATCCCAGTCCGAGAGATAGTAGCCGCTCTCGCCCCGCTTGATGCAGATGAGCTGGCCGGTGGTTTTCAGGATGGAAAAGCACAGCTCCGGCAGGCCCTCGGCCACCTTGGGGGCAAACCGTTCTTGCTCAGTCTGGATGCTCCAATCATCGCTCTGCCACAGATGGACATATAGCTCGCCGCCGTCCACTTCAATGGGCCGCTGCTCGAAGCCCTCGCCCCAGGCATCCGAAGCCTGTCCGGTGACATATTCTTTGAGCGTATCCAGCTCTTCGGGAGAGAGGGCGCCTGCCACACGGCATTCCGCCACACCCCAGAGCCGGCCATTCCGGCCTTCTGTGGTAAAGACCGCCGACTGAACCTTTTCGTTTACAGCATCATCCTCGCCATACCAGTGCATGAGGCCGCGCTTGGACTCCTCCGGCACACGATTTTTTACCAGGGCTGCCAGGACGCTCCCCTCATGATCCAGGAGCGTGCGGCCGTCCCACTCCTCGCTGTCCTCCGACATGTCCCCCCACTCGTCCCGTTCGTAGAAGTCAGCGGTGAGGGGCATGTACAGCTTCATAGTGGTGGGCTCAGGCGGCAGGACAGTGAAGCTGTCCTCTCCAATGATTAGGGCCAGACCGCTGCCATTGTCCCATTTTACATGGAATTGCCCAGCGTCATCGATGTTTTCCAGTGTGCCCATGGTACCGGACGGCACTGGGTGGTAGGGGTCTTTCATCTCTCTGAGCTTGATCCGGCTCCCTGCGGGGTACTGCTCCCGCAGAAAGGCCAGCCATTCTCTCGGCGGCGTGTTCATAGCGAAATTCCTCCCATGGTCATGCCCTCCTGGGGTGCATTTTCATAATCCTCCAGCGGGCGGGGGTTTTCCTCGCCGTAGAGGTCGTACAGGATATCATCCACCTGCTTGCGGACAACTGGATCATCCGTCAGCGTTTCATACCGGAATCCGGTAGCGGGATGGTCCGGCAGTTCCTCCCGGATGCACTGGAGGTACGCCTCTGCGTCCGTATATTCCACCTGCTCGCCGCTGGCATAGGTCACACGACCTATCACCGCAGGCTGCTCCGCCAAATTCTGCCGCTGGACACGGAGGTCGAAGGCCGTCAGATATGCCTGATAGTCGCCGGGAACAGGGTTGCATCGCAGACAGTAGCGGTAATTCTCTGTCTCTACGATATAGCCATAGTTGGCCGGCCAGCCGCCCACCTCTCCGCCATGGCCCCAACAATACTTGGTCATGCTGGCCAGATCTTTCAATACACTGGTTCGCAGCTCGTCCACGACCTCTTGTAACTCAGCCTTGAACTCAGGACTGTTCAGTTCCTCGGGACCTCGGGGCCACCAGGTGTGCCAGAACTCTTGTCCCTGGTGGCCGAAGTCCATTCGGACATGTCCAATGCAGCCAAGCCTCTGGTCCTCCTCCGGCGTCATGGCATAAAAAAGGGCCGCTTCATCGAAAGAAGCGGCCTTGATGGCAAATTTTCTGTCGTCCTGGGGATATTCCAAAGAATGTTCTTCACAAAACTGTTCCAGTGTCATTTCCTCGCCCAACAGGTGGAACGCACTGTTGACCCGGCGTGAAGCCGTTTCCTTCCGCTTAAGGGGGGTGGGGGAGAGTACCGTGCCGGCATGATACCTGGCGGTTTTGTCCACCAGGGCAATCTTTACGTTGGGGGACTGCCGCGTGCCCCGCAGGTCATAGCAGTACCAGTCCTTGGGGATCGTATCCCGCTGGATCAGCCAATTGGTAAACAGCACAGGGTTCCCAAACAGCTCGGCATGCTGCATGAAGTCCGTTCTGATGTTGATGCTCATAGGATCACCTCCAATTTTATAGCAACAACAATTACCACAAGTCACTGGGAAAGTCTACTATTTTTCGGTATCTACATAGAAATCTCCATTCCCTGCCCCTGCCCCTGCTCCTGTTCCGGCAGCTGGGAGAGACCCATGAGGCGTTCCGGGTCCACGATTACTTCCTCCTCGTTCCTACCCAAGAATACGGCATAGATGTTCTCTTTTTTGACCTGCGCCTCATATACCGTGCCATTTTGACCAAATCGATGAGCAAACCACTCAGCAACCTCACGGTTCAACGTCCACGAAAGCGCCTTAACATTTTGAGCGTTGTAGGAGGTCACGCCGCGGTAGACCGTTACCACATCGTCCAGGCTCTGGAACAGCCCACGCTCCTCCTCATCCATCAGCATCTGAGGGTCGATGGAGCGGAACATGGCCAGCAGGCTCCTTTTGCTGAGATTCGGGTCATCGTTGGGGGATTCTGTGCTGATCCACGCATACGAGAGAAACAGGGCCGCGTCCTGCTCGCACAAATACGGCGCCGCCAATTTCAAGTAACCCAACCGATACGGCTTGGTGACCAGCAGGAGCAGCCCCGCGGCAGTCTCCGCTTCATTGATCTGCTGCCTCACGTTTTCCCGCCAGGAGTGGAGCGCGCCGGGATCATCCAGCAGATTTCCAGCCGACAAGCTGCCGTCCTCATTGCGGATACCGACCAGTCCGCTGTCAGTAAAAGGGTGCTTGACAACCAGCGGCGATAGTTTCGTTGGCTGGATATCGAACCACAGCAGTGTGTGAGCCAGCGTCTTCAGGGCGGCAAGGTTGGTCTCCGCGGGCCACCTTCGTTTCTTCCCGCTCATCTCACACCCCCTTGGCGGCGGTTGAAATACTCACAGCCGGTATTTTTCTTTCCCATGGCCGCACCCCGCTCAGAACACCTGCTGGAGCGGCGTCTGGCCGTCAAAAGGGCTGCTCAGGCGGCGCACCAGGCCGAACTCCGTCTGACGGACGCCGTCCTCTTTCATGGAGTCCTCACCAAACTGCTCGAAATCCATATAGCCGTCTATGACGCTGATCAGCTCTTCATCCGCTCCGATACGCCGGAGTACAGACTGTCCGTATTCATAGCTTCCCTCGGTGATCCGCTCATAGTCGTCCAACTCCAGAGCAAGGCGCAGGGCACCAGGGAAGTCCGCTGGCGGCTCTACCGACAGGACCGCCAGGTATTTCAGCAGGTCGCCGTCTGGCATCTCCCGGATCGTCCGCGCCAGTTCGTTGGCGCTCTCCACGCTGACACAGTCCATAGGGAGGAGGCCGGCCAGAGGCTCCATCTCACACTTGGTCTGGTAGATGGCAGCCTGGGCAAAGTCCTCGACGCCAAGGCTCCGCTTTGTCATATCCAGCTGGAGCTCCTCCGCTGGGAGATCCAGGCAGTATCTGATCTGGCCGTGGAGCAGATAAAGCTCAAAAATGGGTTTACTCTCCTGCACTTGCTGCTGTCCATTTTCCCGCCGCATCACATAGCCGCTGACAGTATAGGCGCCGCCGTGGCCGGCAAAATACTCCGCGCCGATTTTGGCAAAGTCCAAATACGGCCACGCTTCTTCGGGAAACCGTCGGTCGCCATGGAGCTGGCCGGCAACAACGACATATCTGCCCAGCTCCTCATCGGACCGCACATTGGGGACGAACGTGTACGCCTCCAACGAGTCTGAGACGCGGAGCACATCATCCAGGCTGCCGGCGCTCTCCGCGTCCAAAGCCCCGGAGAAGATATCCCGCTGCCGTTCGTCCATGCCGTCGATTTTCTCCGCCAGCCGGTTCAGCTTGTCAAAGGCGTCCGGATCGGTGAGACCGGCGCCTTTGAGGTGCTTGGCGAGGCTGGGGACGCCGCTGTCCACCCCAATGATCTGGACTTCTCCGGCATAGCGGCTGGCCGCGTCCAGCGCGGCAAACACTTCGTCCACCTCACCAGGAGTGGTAGGGAGCCGAAGAGGGACGCTCTCATAGTTGTCCCCGCGGGCCAGTTTTAACGTGATCATGTAAGTCCTCCCATCTGCGGCCCCTGTTCCATCCGCTCTGCCGGAATGTTCCGGGCCATGATCTCTTTCATTTCCGGCTTTGTTCCCAGATAGGCCACATAGCCCCGGTCCCCGAAGAGGCCGCCTTCCTCCTGGACACGGCGTTCCCCGTAGCTCTGGTAGTCGATGTAGTCCTCCAGACTTGGGTCCACCTCAAAATGGCCGGACTCCTGGATCATATACCGCCCGTATTCCTCCGTGGTGCTGATGTCCGGCACCACCGTGAACTCATGGAGATTCTCCGCCAGGGACAGGACCTCCTCCGGCGTCTGGGGCCAGACTATGTCGAAGACAGTATGGAACTTCTCCAATGCCTGTTCATCAAACGCTTGGAGGTATCTGGTCAGCGCGTTCAGGGTGTCCAGATGCTCATTTAGCGGGCATTCGTGCCCAAATATACCCCTAACCGCATCGCTGACCTCGGCAAGTTTCAGCGTTGCTGTACATTGTTCCGGCCTGTCTACGCCCAGCCGCCGCACAGCACGGCTGATTTTGCTCTCCGCGCAGGGAAAATAAAGCATTTCCTGTTGTTCCGGGCGTCCATCCGCAGAAAGCATGACAGAGACCGTGCAGCGTGTGTAGTAATACTCCGGGAGGTGGCGCCCGTCATAGTCTTGTGACAGCCTCATGCAGTTGTCATACACTACGCCATAGGGGGTGATGACTCCATCTCCGCTCTCTATCAGGAGCAGGGCGGTTTCAGTCCCGTCCAGGTTGTCCAGTTCCTCCATTCTGGCGCTTCCGCCATTTAGGGTCATGTAGTGGTTTCGTCCAATACTCTCCAGGTCGGAAAAATCCGTGATGACCGTGACCTCCTGACAGGAGAAGGTCAGGTTGATGAGGTCGACGATATTGGAATAGTCATAGCTGACAGCCGCACTTTGGAACTGTGCCAGCTCCTGGTCCGTGAAGCTGTCCAGCCGCTTGGCCAGATAGTCCAGCTCATCTAGATTGACCCTGCTCCCCTCCAGCCGCTTCAGGATGGGCGGGCCATCCTGGACCTCCTGCACCTTGCAGTCACGGTTGACGGCATTTCCAATCTCCAGCGCCTCCAGCAGCTCCAGACAGTGGCCGTATTCCTCCTCCGGGATGGGGAAGGGGATGGTCGCCTCTCCGTATTCCGGGTGGGCGGCGTTGCGCAGCACAGCCTGTATCATGCTCTGCCCTCCAGTCTGTCAAAGGCCAGCATGGCCCTGCCGTAGTGGGCGATCAGCGCCGCGTTCAGGATCAGCTCCAAAGTCTTGTCTTCCACCAGTTTCCGGTCACACAGCTCCGGAATAGTGATGGTCCTCTGGCTCTGCCAGATCCCCTTTGCGGCCTGGAACAGCACATACTCCTGCTCGCTGAGTGTCCGCACGGCACTCCAGCTCCTGATGTCAATACCCCAGAGATCAAATATGCGGGGGATGGCGCAGCGTCGGAGTGTTTCCGTTGCGGTCAGCAGGTACATCGCCGCCAGTGCCCGGTGATCGCTCCGGTGTCTGGCCAGAAACAGGGCGTAAAGTGCCAGCCGGTCAGTGTGAGCGGAGTCATAGTAAGCGATAGACCGTTTTCCCCGGAGCAGTTCCTGGATCCGCTCCCCAAGTGCGGTTCCCAGCCACTTCCGGTAAAATTCAGCGGCCAAAGATGTATAGGTGACGGTTCCAGCCTCGACACGCTCCTCCAGCCAGGGGCAGACCTCCTCCGTACAGCCACCGCGCCGGTACTCCGTACAGTGCTTGCAGACTACGTCTTCCGGCCGGTATCGGAACCGGCAGAGGACGGTTTGCCCTCCTCCTCGGGGAGAAAAGTTGGGCGGCGTCATCATCTGCCGCTCCAGTTCTGCCAGGGGGGTGTCCTTGAGAAAATACTTTGTCATACGCTTGTCCTTTCCGGACAGAGCAGTGATCCCGAAAAAGGGTGCCCAAAAAGGCCGTTTCCCTCTGCGGGATCACGGCCTCGTCCTGTTTTATAATTTACATACAGTTACTTGCCGCCCTTTTTGAATCGGGCAGAAAACCAGCCCCGGTGTGATCGTTTGTGACCGATCACACCGGGGCCGTTTTTCCTATTGGTCTGTTTCTCAGCTTCGTCCCTTATCTGCGGCGTGGAGACGCTTAAAGGTCGGAGGTAAAGTCAGGACTGCGGCACTCGTCGATGCTGATGATATCGTCCAGGGGAACCGTTGTTTTGTCCTCCATGACCAGAACACGCTCAACCTCATCGATCCGCTTCAATCGTCCGGTCGTTGTAACATAGCGCCCGCCATCCTTTTTCCCGTCAGGCTGGAACCATGTCACCGACACATCTGGATGTTCATCGATCCGATCCATCAGCATCTGCTGTTTGAGGTCCAGAGCCGCTTTCACATCCTCATCCAGCTCTATGCGCCGCTCTGTTAACCGGGCAGTCTCCACGAGAGCTGCGCTGTGTCCGCTCAAAGCCGCAAAAGGGGCAAACTGGGCGGCACGGTCCGAGAGGGACATCTGGGGATGCCGCCTGGAGGTGGGGTGCGGCAGATTCAGCATATCGTCGTAGGGTCCCGTCATGCCTGATGTCCTCCTATGGTTTCATTTCGTTCCTTTGCGGTAGCGCCCTCCTCCAGATTCATGCCTTTGAGAATGGCGTTCTTCCCATATTTCTTTTTTATATCCAGCATGGTCTCCTGGATCCTCCGCTCCCGCGCATGGGTGGCGCTTGCCTCTGCCTTTTGTTTTTCTCTGTCCGCATAGTCGGTGAAAAGGTCCATCTGTTCGCACCCATCATCCATGGAGACAGCTGATTCATCCAGCAGGCGGTTGGCGCTGATGCTCAGCCGGCGGATCAGCAGGTCCCGATCCACGATCCGGTCATAGATGCTGCAAACCGCTCTCAGCAGATCGTTGGCGGAGGAGGTGTAGTCAAAGTTCTCTGTGCCGACAGCGTGCTTGGGGATCCTCCGCCCGTAGCGGTCGGTGGTCACCGGCCCCTGATAGCGATGATTTTCCACAGAGAGATTTTCAATATCGTAGCCGACTGTGAGCACCAGCTGATTGGTGGCCAGTCCCTTATCCACCAGGTCCAAGGCCAGAGCGTCCGCCATCTCCCGCACGACCAGTCTGGCTTTCTCAAACGTATAGGGGCACTGGAGCACCTGGCCGGAGACGATACTTTTATGCTCCGGCTTATACGCTTTTACATCCGCGATGGTACAGGGTTCCCATCCCCATGCGTGATCAATGAGCAGTTCGGCGTTGACGCCGAAGAGTTGATACAGCAGTTCCTCGTTATGGTAAGCTGTTGGTTTTCCTATGGAGCAGCGGGCAATGTCGCCCATCGTATAGAGGCCGCAGCCCTCCAGCTTTGCCGCGTATCCTTTGCCGACTCGCCAGAAATCAGTGAGAGGGCGGTGGCTCCACAGGAGCCGCCGATAGGTCATTTCGTTCAGCTTGGCTATACGAACTCCATCTTTATCCGCATGAACATGCTTCGCTACAATGTCCATGGACACCTTGGCCAGATACAGGTTCGTGCCCATTCCCGCCGCGGCGGTGATACCAGTAGTTTTCAAAATATCCAGGATGATGGTTCGGGTCAGTTCCCGTGCTGTCATCTTGTAGGTATCCAGGTAGTCGGTAATGTCCATGAACACCTCATCAATGCTGTAGGGATAGATGTCCTCCGGAGCAATGTATTTCAGATATACCTGATAGATCCGCGTGCTCCAATCGATATAGTGGGCCATCCGGGGCGGGGCCACAATGTAGTCCAGATCCAGCGACGGATCCCGCCGCACCTCCGGGTCATTCCAGGAGGAACCGCTGAACTGATGTCCGGGCGCGTTCCACCTGCGCTGGGCGTTGACCTCAGCGACCCGCTGCACCACCTCGAAAAGCCGGGCCCGTCCAGAGATGCCATAGGCTTTCAGCGAGGGAGTGACGGCGAGGCAGATCGTCTTTTCTGTGCGGCGTTTGTCTGCCACTACCAGATTCGTGGTCATGGGATCCAGCCCCCGCTCCACACATTCCACCGAAGCGTAAAAGCTTTTCAAATCACAGCAAACATAGGTCCGTTCTTTCATGCCCCGGCCACTTCCTTTCAAGTCCTGATATAGTGTGTGCCCTGTGATAGCCGCTCATTCTGTCCATCTGACCGTGGATAGCGCCCTTTTTGCGGAGCTTTCCCGGTTTGTATGAGAGCCCGCCGAGCTTGTGGGATACCATTGATTATAGCACAAATGTTTCATTGGTTCTATGGAAAAATATATCCCGCAGATTAAAAATTAATTGCTTTGCTTCTTTTTTGTGTTTCTGCGTTTAGCGCCCTTTTTGAACGGTACAGGAGAAGACCCGATCTACATTTCCATCGTCACGTCCGGTTGTTCCTCCTCTGACATTGTCTCCAGTTCTCTTTCATTGGACTGGCTGACCAGCTCCGGCAGATCCGGCACAGCCCATCTGATCTGTTCCGACACGCCCTCCAGCAGCTTCTGCCGTTCCGGAGTGATGGGATATGCGCTCTCCAATGTTTCGCTGACACAGCGGTAGACCTCGGCAAGCTGTTCATTGGTGAACAGGCGGTGCTGATCTATGAGGCCGGAGCGGACGCAGAAGTCTTGTTTCGCGGACAGGTACCCATTGGGGCCGCTTCCGGGGTCATAGTAATGGCCCTGCCACAGCCCGGTTCGACCATAGCTCCACTCCCATGTGACAAACTCAACTCCGTATCTGCTGGGGTGGCCGGCAAGCACAGCGCCGTTAAACTCCGCCAGATGCTTATAGTTCTCGCCCAGTCCATCTGCTTTCAGGTCTGGGGCCTGCTCGATGAGTGTCATGTACTCCCTGACCACACCGGCAATATCTGTGACCCGGCCTCGAGCCACTTCTGCTGCAGGGTCTGTAGTATCATCCGTTCGGAAGCGGATGCCGCCGCTCTCGGTGACTTGGCACAGTCTGCGGTCGTTCCATTCAATTGGCAGGAGACCATCCTCCACAGGCTGTACGGTGTAACCGGCTTTCTGGAGAGCAAGTTTAAGTTCCGCAAAATAGGTGTGCTGTGTGTTGTCCATTCTGATTCCGTCCTTTCCTGGGCTTAGCGCCCTTTTTCATTTGCGCCGGAAAACGAAGAACCCCGGTCTGTTGATTCTCTGATACCAACAAACCGGGGCTCTATTTTTCGTATATAATTTTTCTGTTCTCAAGCGCCCTTTTTGGCTTGAAAAAGGGCGCCCGCTGCTGCCTTGGGTTTCAAAAAGTCTAAATCCAGAGTTCAAGTCCATTCGGTTTAAAAAATTCCTGTTCGGCATCTTTTTTTGAACTTCAGAAATTTTGAAAATAAAAAAGCCGCAACACCTTGGCACAGTAGACTTACAGCCCACTATATCCAAATTGTTGCGGCTTTTTGGCAGCGGGAGAAGGATTCGAACCCTCACATACGGAGTCAGAGTCCGCTGTGCTACCTTTACACAATCCCGCTGTGTTCCGACGAACAAAAACTATTATACAGGTTTTCTCTTGTTTGTCAACAGTTTTTTCGCGCACTCCTCCCATTTATTTTCACATCTATTTTCCCAACCACTGCCGCAGGCGTTCCCACAGCTCCACAGCGCGGAATTTCAACACATATCCGCTGTCCGCTTCGGTGATAAGCTGCACATCGTCGCCGTCCAGCCCGGCGCGCAGCGCCGTATCCTCCAACTCTGTGCAGGAGGCCATGCACAGCGGTGGGTACACCACACACCACCAGTTCCGGCCGGCACCCTCGCCGATGATGACGCGCAGCGCCATGTACTCTCCCGCCGGCAGAGCAAAGCCCTCGTACTCCTTCCGTGGGAACTCCGCCATCTCCAGCGCCGCATGCACCGGGTACGCCCCGCCGCAGGCATCATAGGCCGTCCTCTCCAGCTCCGGCAGTGCCGCGTTTAGATCCTCCATCGCCTCCTCCCTGTTCGATGCCTGACGCAGGATTGCCTCGGCGCGTGTCAACACCGCATCCCGCGCCAGCAGCTTCATGGCCTGGTCACCCTCGCTGTCCGAATTGGCAATAACGTGCAGGCGGATCATCTTTTCCTGCAAGCCGTCCTGCCGGTGCAGCGATGCCGCGCCCACCAACAGCGTTACCGCCAACGCTAACAGCACCGCGATTTCGATAGGTCTCCATTTATTTATATATGTATGCATAAAAAACACCGTCCTTTGTAGATTTGCCTACATTTTGGACGGTGCTTCGTATTTTTATACCGGTCGAGCCACAAATACCCACGGCCATGTTTTTTTCAGCGCCTCCGCTGCCGCAGCAGCCGCACTCTGATCGTCGAACAGGCCAAACACTGCGCTGCCGCTGCCGCTGAGCAGCGTACCCAGCGCGCCCTGCGCCCGAAGCGCGTCCTTGATGGTCCTCAGGCTGCTGTCCTTCGGCACCACCCGCTCAAAGCTGTTGTGCAGCTCCACCGCCACCGCATGGACATTGTTCGCCGCCACCGCGTCCTGCATATAGCGGCTGTTCCGTACCAGCACCGAACCTGGCTCATCCAGCCGTCGATACATCTCTGCCGTGGAATAGCCCTCATCGGGCTTCACCACCACGAACCAACCCGCCGTCAGCGGCGACAGCGGCGAAACGACCTCTCCCCTGCCCGTGGCCAACTGCGTACCGCCCCGGATAAAAAACGGCACATCGCTGCCCAGCCTTGCCGCCAGCGTTTCCAGCCTGCCGTCGCTTATATCCGGCGCGTACAGTGTCTGCAGCGCCCGCAGCACCGCCGCCGCGTCGCTGCTGCCGCCGCCCAGTCCCGCCTGCACGGGAATGTGTTTCTCCAACGTGATCGTCACGCCGTCGCTTTTCGTCCCCGTTTCAGCAAAAAACGCTCGCGCTGCCTTCATGCACAGATTGTCGTCGACGTTCTCCGTCACCGGCACACTGCAAAGCAGTGTGTCGCGCCCTGTACCGCGCTCCACTGTTACGGTGTCCCACAGACTGATGCGCTGCATAACAGACATTACAGCATGATAGCCATCCGGACGTCGGCTGCCCACCTGAAGCGTCAGGTTCACCTTGGCATATGCTTTTTCCATACACTTCATAGCGGTTCCTCATAAAAAATAGTGCTGCGGCATTGCCGCAGCACTATTATAGCACACTGTACGCGACCGCGCCAGCCTTACTTAACGATCTTGCGGGCCTCGATGTAGTAGCGCTTATCCTGAGCATGACCCATAGAGAAGGTCTTACGGGGCAGCACCCCGTCGGCCATGACGGTCTTGAACAGCTGCTCCTTGCCCATGGCAGGCAGCAGGAATCCCATATTGCCGGGCTTGCTGCCCAGCTCGCGGGTCACGTCGTCGCCGTGGATATAGTCCACCTCGCCGCCGTTGTCCTTCAGGTACTGGTCAATAACGCCCTGTAGCGTACCCACCGCCAGCTGCACCTTGGGGTCGGGCACAGTGATGAAGTGGCTCTCGCCGTTCCACACGAACTCGATGGTGTGGCCGTCGCCCTTGCCCTCATAGGCGTTGGGATAGGCGGCGCGGAAGGCGTCCATGAACTTCTGGTGATCCACGCCGAACAGCACCCGGTGGATGGGCTCGAACTGCAGGGCATCGTCGTGGTTATTGACCACCTCCACCAGTGCGTAGCGGGCGGGAAGCGCCAGATACTCCTCGGGGGTCTTGCCCTTCTTCTGCTCCTCATAGCAGGCCTTGGCAGTAGCCAGAGAGTGGTTGCCGTCGCCCACGGCGAACAGCAGGGGCGCCACGCCGGAGACGTTGTACTTTTTCTGCATGGCTTCATCGGTGGTCAGGCCCTCCAGAGCATTGGCCACAGCATCGATCTGCTTATCGGACAGCTTAAAGCCGCGGATGTGGCCGCCGTCCTGCATCAGGTCGAAATCATACACCTTCTCCATCCCCTCGGCAGCGGCAGTCAGGGGCTCAATAACGGTCTTGTCAGGATCGTCGATCAGCAGCATCACATGGGGCAGCTCGATGGGCGCGTTGCGGCGCACCTTGGCCCGGGGCGGAATGCGATCCAGCACGGTGCCCTCGGTGGCACGGATCAGTGCGCCGGAGCCGGGGGTGAAATCGTAAGCATCCAGGTCCACCATACCGATCAGGCCGTGGCGGATCTTGCCGTCGGACTGCTGGCGCTCGATGTAGATCAGGGAGTCGGGCAGCGTCTCGAACACGCCGTCCGCCAGATACTTCTTCATGGCGTTATTGATATTCTCAATGTACTCGTCCACGTTGGGTGCCTTCAGATTGGCTTCCGGCAGGATCAGGCGCAGGGTGGAGGGCGCATCGCCAACTTTTTTCTCTACTGCCTGCCAGTACTCCGGCTCAGAGGTGAACTGGTCGCAGGCGACGACCGCCCACTTGTTCATGTCCTGGCCCTTGGGTAGCAGGATATCCGCAGGATAAAAACCCAGCTTGTCAAACTTCTTGTTCATGGTCTCCTCCTTTTGTATATGTACATGGTCGTGTACAGATTGTTCTATACTGATAATACCAAATTAACGCTGCTTTTGCAATCGCTTTTCCAAATTTATTCAGGCAAACTGAAAATTTTTTTGTGTATATACGATGTTGCCAGGGAAATGCTATACAAAGCAGTAGTCTTTTCAGAATGGAGGTCTTTGTCATATGAAGGTTCTTGACCGTATCGCTCTGGTACTGGTCATCATCGGCGCTTTGAACTGGGGCGCCGTGGGGCTGTTCCGCTTCGACTGCGTGGCAGCCATTTTCGGCGGCCAGGCCGTGGCCATCAGCCGTGTTATCTACGCACTGGTGGGGCTTGCCGGCCTGTGGTGCATCACCATTCTGTTCCGCGATGCACCCGCCGAAGCGTGAGAATAACGAAAAGACCGCCGAAAGGCGGTCTTTTTCAGAGTTTTCGACTCATTTCATTTTCTCTTCCGCGCTTGCGCTCCCTCTTTCTGCGCCGCGCTTCATAGCCATCGCTGGCTGCGGCAAACACCCTCTCATACGGCTCCGGCAGCCACTCACTCATATAGCGGCAAAGCTTCTCACCGGCCGGGAATTTAATAAATCTCTTTTTGTTGCGCAGCAGATAGCTCTTGTTCCGGCACTCCTGCGGGTAAGGCATCGTGGAGAAATACGCCATATCTACAGGCGTAACCGCTTTTCGCGCCGAACCCGGCCAGCGGTAGTCGATGCCGGTATATCGAATCTCCGTCTTTCTCAGCCGCACTGTCCGCATAAAGGAACACTTCCAAACGATCTCGTCCTCCGTGACCACAAGGCACCCAAAGCATCTGTACCAGAACTGACGAAGCAGTGCGTAGTACAACGACACCTCTACCAGCAGGAGAAAGGGTATCTCCCACCATGCCGGCGTCATTCCGGCCATTCTGTCCCGCACAAAGAGATACGGGAGCCACACCATAACAGCCAGTACCGCCAACATGAGAAAACGCCCCTCGGTCAGTAGGATGATGTGCTCGTGAAACACTTTTCGCTTTACAATATCCGCTTTTTCCGCCTGGCGTTTCATGGTGCCGCCTTTCCATCAACCTGATAAGGCCTTTTTGCTGACAGTCAAAGCATACCGCCGTTATAGCGGCGCTGGACGCGCCAAAGAATGGCGAATGACGCCGCAAGACCGACGAACAGCACCACCAGAGAAGCGGTGACCGCGCCGGGAAGTGTCCACAGAAGAGAGACAATCCCACTAAGTACCAGTGTTCCCGCAAGGGCGAAAAGTCCGGTGGAAAAGGCCCGGCCATAGGCTGCCATATCCTCCGATCTGACTCTCTCCCTGTGATATTCATGGATCAACCCCGTTTTTCCGTGGTAGATCAGGAGTCCGAGCAGCAGAAAAAGGGCTGCGATGGCCCACATAAGAACAGCATAGGCAATCATAGACGTATCCTCCACAATTTGTTGCATAACTTCTACATATTTTGTGCTCTATTTTACCAATAAATGTTTTACTAATTCCTCGTTCGGGTCAGCTAAAACGGTCTGATAATTGGTATAAACTACCATTCCGGGCTTAGCGGCGGCGGGCTTCTTTACGAACTTTACCTGGGTGAAGTCAACGGGTACTTTTGTGCTGCTTTGCGCCTGGGAAAAATAGGCGGCCAGAGAGGCGGCCTCTGCGATGCTCTGTGCATCGGGTCGTCCGCCACCGGTGGACAGTATGACATGGGAGCCGTGGATCTTCTGGGTGTGGAACCACAGGTCCCACTTCTCCGCCGTCCTGGTGGTCAGGCGGTCGTTCTGCCGGTTGCTGCGGCCCACAAAAATCGGCAATCCGGCGGAGGAACGGAACTCCCGGGGCTTGCTGGGGCGCTGGAAGGGCTGCTTTTTCCCACCCTTGGCGCGAAGATAGCCGCCGTCGGTCAGTTCGGCGCGGATATCGTTGAAATCCTGCTCGGACTCAGCCTGCGCCAGCTCCTGCAGAACACTCTCCAGGTACTCCAGTTCAGCACCGGCTCTGGTCAGCTGCTCTGTGAGGTATTTTTCCGCGGTCTTGGCTTTTGTATATTTTTTGAAGTATTTAGCGGCATTTTCCTGGGGTGAAAGGCGGACATCCAACGGAATATCTATGTCTTTGCACGCCGGATCATAGTAGTTCTGCGCCGTGAGGCGGCTCATGCCGCGCTCCATCCGATACAGATTTGCCGTGATCAATTCGCCGTAAATGCGCCACTTATCCCGGTCTTTGCTGTCCAAAAGCTCCTTTTCCTGCATGGTGATCTTGCGGCGCAGACGAGCGGCGGCGTTATTGGCCGTTTTCAGCAGGTCCTGCCCCTTCTGCTTGACACGGTCCGCCTGCTCGCGCTTGGCGTAGAAGTTATCCAACAGGGCGGAAAAGCTGCCGTACTCCTCTGCCGCTGCCGCGCTGCCGTACTGGCAAACAGGCAGGTAGGTGAAGTCCATAGGCGCGCCGGAGCGTTTCAGCATAACGGGTGTAAAGTTGTTAGCATTCACAGTATCGCGCCATACGGAGAACGCGGCCCAAAGTGTCTCGGCTGTCCGCGGCGCAGGGGCATCCACGGCACCGCAGGCACGAAACGCGATCTCACGGGCCACCAGCGGTGAGATACCGTTGAAGGTGTCCACCAACCACTTATCCGCAGGCATATCCTCCCCTGCCACGGCGGCAAGACGGGAAAACATCTCCCTCTCCACTGTGAAGGGGTCAACCTTGTCAGGCGCTGCGGGGAAACGATAAAACAGGCCCGGAAGTACCTGACGGTCCGGGTTCATCTCGAAGTCGATGCGGCGCAGGCAGTCCAGGATACGGCCGTCCTTATCGGCTAAAATGAGGTTGGCGCGGCGAGGAAATGCCTCTAAAATGAGGGAAAAACGGCGGCGCTCGCCCAACTCGTCGGCGGCGGAAATGTGTATGTTTACCACACGTTCCAGCGGTATTTGTTCAATTTTTTCAATAATTCCGCCTGACAGATACTTTCGCAAAAGCATACAGAACATGGGGGGCTGGGTGGGATTGTCCCGGAGCAGCTCCGTCAGGTGCAGGCGAGGCTGCCCCCCTCCGGCGGACAGCAGCAGGCGGCGGCTGCCCCGGAGCAGCAGCACCACCTGATCGCGGGCAGGCTGCTGTATCTTCTCGATACGGCTGCCGGCGACAAGGGGCGAAAGCTCCGCCACCACAGCTTGCAGGCATACGGCATCCAGGGGCATATCAGGTCTCCTCCATCATGGCGCGGAACAGCTCCTCCGCGCGGTTTTTATCACCTTTTAAGTATAAATAGCCCATTAAACACTCCAAACCGGTGGCGGAATGGTACTGGGCAGGGGTGGCGCTGCGGGACATGGTGTGGACGTTGGCGTTGCGGCCGCGCTTGTAGACCGCCTGCTCCTCGTCCGTGAGCAGCGGGAGCACCTTCTGCATTTTTTCCGCCTGGGCGGGGGCGCAGACCAGGGCGATGGTGGCGCGGTGCAGATCCTTGCCTGTCGCTGTACCGTGGACACAAAGCCAGGTGCGGACCAGCGTTTCATAGACCGCATCACCCATATGGGCCATGGCGATGGCGCTCATTTTACGCAGCTCATCAGAGGATAGTTTTGGGGCAAAATAGTTCAAAATGTTCCACTTCCTTTACCCCCTCAGTATGACACATTTGGTTTGTTTTGGCAAGAAAAAGTGTCGACAAGGGGGCACGTATATGATACAATTTAGGCAGCGATGCTTTACTTTTATGTTCCCTTTTTTATACTTTGTTGATACCACACCACATTTTCCGCGCGAGGCGCACACAAAGCTGCGTCAACAGGCGCATTTCAGGAGGTTTTTTATGCCGCATACGGAAAAACGCTATAAGAAGGGCGAGATCATCTGCCGACCCAAGGAGATGGTGATGAGTATGTACAACATCCTCTACGGCAGCGTGGGGGTGTACTTCGACTATGGGACGCCGGAGCAGGTGGAGGTAGTGACCTTGCGGGAGGGCGACTTCTTCAACGTCATCAGCTTTTTGGAGTCGCGGCCCCGGAACACCACGGCGGTGGCGCTGGAGAACACCATCGTCAGCGAGATCACCTATGACAACTTCAGCGCGTACTTCCGGGAGAAGCCGGCGAAGATCATGAGCCTTTTGCAGCACATGAGCGCGCGGATGCGGCAGATGCAGAAGGCCTATGTGGACACCTGCCACGCGCTGGAGGTGTACGGCGACAAGGCAAAGCTGGCGGCGGAGCACGGCGAGTGGACCGACAGCCACAACCGGACGTACAACCTGCTGAAGGCCATGTTCCCGTCCGTATACCACGAGGAAGAGAAATAGATACGCGTCCCCCGGCTTTTGGCCGGGGGATATTTTTTACCGTTATCCTATTTGCAGATACGGGTTGTGGAAACTGGAAAATCCGGTATACTGAGGGAGAGAGGATACAAGGCGCGCGCTTCGGCGCGCACGGGAGAGAAAGGAGCGAACGGATGAAGAGACGATTTCTGGCGCTGGTACTGGCAGGCTGTCTGGCTGCGGTGCTGAGCACCGCAGCGTGGGCGTCGGAGACGCCCACGAGCGTTAGCACCGAGAGTGAATTGACGACGGCGCTGGGAGACACTGCGGTGACATCCATCCAGCTGAAAGGCAACATTGACATCAGCAATACGCTGGTAGTCACGAAGGATGTGACGCTGGACCTGAACGGATTTGTGCTGCAACATGAAAACAGAGACGCAAACGACAGCGTTATCAAGATAGAGAGCGGCACGCTGACGCTGGTGGACAGTAACCCCGACGCCATACACAAATTCGTCAAGGAGGCCACCGGCCTTTGGACGCTGAACGAAAACGCGGGCACCGAGATCGTTAAGGGCGGGGTCATTACCGGCGGCACGGGGAGCACGTATAAATATAACAATGATATTGGCCAAATTGTCTATAATGATTGCGGCGGCGGCGTGTTTGTGGCGCCGGGGGCAAGCTTTATAATGGAAGGCGGAAATATCGTGGGGTGCAGCGCCGGTAAAAGCGGCGGCGGTGTAAAGGTGACAAATGACGGTGATTTTAAGATGTCCGGCGGGACGATCAGCGGATGTACAGCCGGCGGAGGCGGCGGAATCGATAACCGCGGCACCACAACGCTGTCCGACAATGCAAAAATCAAAAGCTGCAGCGCTACCGGCACCGGGAGAGATGATCACGGCGGTGGGGTTTGCAGTTATCGCAATCTGACTGTCAGCGGTAGTATGGTGATCTCCGGATGTACGGCGCAGAACAACAAGAGCTACGCGATGTATGTTACTACCGGTTACCCTGACGCACGTTCTTCCATCGAACATCGAAGGAGGAACATTTGACGGAAGTGTATGGTTAGATCATTCTAGCTCCGGGAAAATCACCGTTTCTGGGGGAACTTTTAAGAATGGCGCGAGCGGCGTATGGACAGTAACGTTTAATACGAATGGCGGTACGCCGGAACCAGAGTCACAAATCCGGGCCAATCTGCCCGCTACGAAGCCGGACGATCCGACCCGCAGCGGGTATGTCTTCGCGGGCTGGTACACAGACGAGGCGTGCACCGCGGCCTACGACTTTACCCAGCCCGTGACGGAGAGCGTCACCCTGTACGCCAAGTGGGAGGCGGCGCCCCGGTACTACTACAACAGCGGCACCACCGAGACCGGTAAGACCGACGAGAACAAGAAGGGCTCCCCCAAGACCTTCGACCCGGGCGTGGGCATCTACGCCGTGAGCGTGGCACTGTCACTGACGGGAACGGCATGGATCGGCCGGAAACGGCATTGAGCAAAAAAAGAAAGCCCTTGCGGGCTTTCTTTTTTGCGTATTCTCAGATGTGCATACAGACATCCCAGGCGCCCCAGATGACGTTGCGGAGGTTGCCCCACTTCTCGCAGGTGCCGACACGGTAGACCTTGTGGTCATCGGCGGCGATGGGAGCGGGCACGAAGCCGATGCCGTTGACCACGCTGTCACACTCGATGCGGATCTCGGTGCCGTCCTGCTGCTTGACCATGACGAAGCCGTCGCCGATCTCGGTGATGGTGGCGTTCAGGTAGACGGGGACCTTCTTGAACGCCAGCATCTCGCGGAGGAAGGAGGCGTTGGCCAGGCAGGTGCCGGGGGTGGCGATCAGGTCGTCGGCGTACTCGACGATGATGGGGTGCTTGCCCTGGAGGACCATCTCATAGGCGGCCTCGCAGGAGGACTGGCCGCCGCCGAAGAAGACGATGCGGTCGCCGGCGTCCACCTGGTTCAACAGCAGCTGGGTGAAGTTGATGGTCTTGTTGAAGCCCTTGACCGGCAGGGTCTTGGGGTGGGAGCCGGTGCAGACGATGATCTCGTCGAACTCGCGGCGCAGGGTGGCGGGGGCGTTGATCTCCATGTTGAAGCGGACCTCGATGTCGTTCTTCTTCAGCTCACGCTCATACCAGCGCAGCAGGGCCTTGTCGGCCTCCTTGAAGCTCATGGCGGAGGCGGTGATGTACAGGCCGCCCAGCTCATTGGTCTTTTCGAAGATGACGGGGGTGTGGCCGCGCTGCTTGAGCACCAGGGCGCACTCCATGCCGCCGATACCGCCGCCGATAATGGCGACCTTCTTGGGCTTGCGGGTGGGAACGATCTTGTACTTGTTGTGCTGCATGGTGCTGGGCGTCAGGGCGCAGCGGGCCAGGTGCAGAGAGTCGTCCATGGGCTGCATATTGGGCGTGCTCTTGGACTTGTTGAAGCTAAAGCAGGCGTTGTGACAGTTGATGCAGGGCTTGATGTCCTCTACGCGGTCCTCCAGGATCTTGTTGACCCACTCGGGGTCCACCAGGTTCTGGCGGGCGATGCCCACGGCGTCCAGACGGCCGGCGGCGATCTCCTCGGCGGCCTTGGCGGGGTCCATCTTACCGGCGCAGACCACGGGCTTGGAGGTGAAGTTCTTGATGTGTTCCACCTCGGAGAGGTTGCAGTTCTCGGGCATATAGACCGGGGGATGGGCCCAGTACCAGGCATCGTAGGTGCCGTTGTCGCAGTCGAACATATCGTAGCCGGCATCCTCCAGGTACTTGATGGCCTTCTCGGACTCGGCCATATCGCGGCCGAACTCCACGAACTCCTCGCCGGGAACGGCGCCCTGGCCGAAGCCCTTGGTCTTGGACACCACGGAGTAACGCAGGGCCACGGGGAAGTCCTTGCCGCAGACGGCCTTGATGGCCTGGACGATCTCCACAGCGAAGCGGTAGCGGTTTTCGAAGGAGCCGCCGTACTCGTCGGTACGGTAGTTCATGTTGGCAATGGTGAACTGGTCCAGCAGATAGCCCTCATGCACCGCGTGGATCTCGACACCGTCAACGCCGGCATCCTGCAGGAGCTTGGCGGTCTTGGCAAAGGCGTCCACCATCTCGTGGATCTCCTCCACGGTCAGAGGGCGGGACTTGCACTCGGGATACCAGCGGTTGGGGGTGGCGGAGGCGGAGGCGGTGATGTAGTCCACGTTCAGGAAGGGCTTGCCCACGGCACCGAAGGCCTTGTTCTGGAGCATCTTGACCATGATCTCGTTGATGGCCATGGAACGGCCCATACCGGCGGACAGCTGGACAAACAGCTTGGAGCCGGTCTTGTGGAACTCCGGCAGCCACTCGGCCAGGTCCTTGAACATCTTTTTGTTCTGGTACAGCCAGCGGCCGCCCATGGTGTCGCGGACACACTGCATACCCGGCAGCACCAGACCCACGTTGTTCTGGGCGCGGTTCAGGATGTGGTAGGCCGCTTCCTTGTCGAAGTGACAGGGCTCCAGCCAGCCGAACAGGGACGTACCGCCCATAGAGGGCTGCACGATACGGTTCTTGATCTCCACGTTGCCGATCTTCCAGGGGGTAAACAGAGCGCTGTATTTCTCGTTCATTCGGTGTTCCTCCTCATATTTTCAGCATACTGCCGGATTTTGCTTCCTTATTATAGCGGATTTTTGGGCGAAGTACAACAGCGAAATTGGAATAAGTGTCGTTTTTCTGGCAAATCCGTGGAAATAACCGGGAAAAAGCGGCAGGGACCTCCCTGCCGCTTTCGGCTTATTCGGTTTCAGGGGCACCGCCCTGCTCCCGGGCGTATTCCTCCAGGGCCTGGGCCAGGACTTTCTTGTCGTGGCGGCTGTGGACCTGGGTCAGGTCGAACCGCGCCCACATATCCGGGCGGCGGGCCATGGTGCGCTTGTAGCTCTCCTTCGTGCGCCAGTCAGCCACATTGCCGTGATGGCCGCTGAGCAGGACCTCGGGCACCCTGCGGCCGTGCCATTCCTCCGGGCGGGAGTACTGGGGATACTCCAAAAGGCCGTTCCAGTGGCTCTCGTCGGTGTAGCAGCTCTCCTCCGGCAGGACGCCGGGGACCATGCGGCACAGGCAGTCCGCCAGAGCCATGGCGGGTATCTCGCCGCCGGTGAGGACAAAGTCGCCTGTGGATATCTCCTCGTCCACGCACTCGTCCAGGAAGCGCTGATCCACGCCCTCGTAGTGGCCGCAGACCAGGATAAGATGGTCATACTGTGCCTTCAGTTCACGGGCCACCTGCTGGGTCAGCACCCGGCCGCAGGGGGACATATAGATGGTGTGGACCCTCTCCCCCGCTTCATCGCAGATATGCTGCCAGCAGCGGTACAGAGGATCTGCCTGCATGACCGCGCCGCGGCCGCCGCCGTAGGGATAGTCATCCACCTGCATCTGCTTGTTGGTGGTGTAGTCCCGTATCTGGTGGGTCTGTATGGTGACAAAGCCCCGTTCCCGGGCACGACCGATGATGGACGAACCCATCATCGCTTCCACCGCGTCGGGGAACAGGGTCATGATGTCAATTCTCATCGGTGGCCAGTCCTTTCATCATGTGTACGCGAATGATTCCGGCATCTGGGTCCGCGGAAGCGATAAAGACCCCCGGCACGGCGGGGATCAGGTACTCGTGGGCACCGCCACGGACCTGGTAGACCTTGTGGGCGGGATAGTGGAGCACCTTGTCCAGCTTGCCCAGTTCTTCGCCGGTGGCATCGTCCAGAACGGTACAGCCCTCCAGCTCGGCATCGAAGTACTGGCCCTTGGGCAGCTTGGCGTCGGTGCGGCGGATGGAGACCGTTTTGCCCTTCAGCGCCAGGGCATCGTCCATAGTGGCGACGCCGGGCAAGGCCAGCAGGACGGTGGATTTATGGACCCGGGCGGAGATGACCTTCACGGGCTGACCGCCGATATAGAGGGTCTTGAACGAGGCGATGAACTCCGGGTCGAAGCCGGCGGGGTTCACCTTGACCTCGCCGCGGATACCGTGGGCGTTGACAACAGCGCCGACGGGAATGAAATCGGGACGCATGGGGGTCCTCCTCCCTGTCAGAACATATCTTTCAGCTGGGACAGCGTGAAATGCAGCTGGAAGCGCAGCATATAGTATAGCGCCGCTGCGCCCACGGAGAAGATCAGTCCCAGCAGCGCGCGGGTACGGCCCCGACGCTGGAAGCGCACGGCAGCCACCACGACGCAGACCGCGTCAGACACAAAGGGCAGCCACAGCAGAATGGTCATGGGCCAGAAGGCCAGCCAGGGATCATAGTTGGCCGCAGTGATGGCACCCACCAACAGCGAGGCCAGGTCGTAGATAAAGAACGGAACGATCAGGTTGATGATGCCGTGGATCAGGGAACGGGTATCGCCACGCATAGCCGGCCCTCCTTTCGACAGAATAACGTATTTGAGTCAGTATACCATATTATGTATATCCGCGCAATGGGATATTTCATACTGTGCCGTGCTTTAACGGCCAGAGATGGTGCTTCTGACAACTTCGCGGCATACCGGCACTATATTTAGTGTGTTTGCGCGGTGGACAAATCACTATATCTTGTGTATCTTTGACAAAGTGCACAAAAATAGGGTGTACTTTTTGGCAGGTTATTTTCCTATATTTTGTTTTTTGCTCTTGAAACAGCACAAGATGTAGTGTATTATATCAACACACGCATCGTTGCGGGTGCAGGCTTAGAGCTGTGTGCCGCCGGGACGGCAGGAAGAGATAGATGAGACAGGAGGACGTACCATGAAGATCATCAAGAGAAACGGCGCCGAGGTGGGCTTCGACATCACCAAGATCATTATCGCCATCACCAAGGCCAACGAGTCCGTGGAGGAAGTAGATCGGATGACGCCGGTGCAGATCCAGCGCATCGCGGAGTCCGTGGACCTACAGTGCCAGAAGATGAACCGCGCACCTACCGTGGAGGAGATACAGGATATGGTGGAGCACTATATCATGGCCCACGGCGCTTTCGAGGTGGCCAAGCACTATATCACCTACCGCTACACCCGTTCTCTGGTGCGTAAGTCCAATACCACCGACGACAAGATCCTCAGCCTCATCGAGTGCAACAACGAGGAGGCCAAGCAGGAGAACTCCAACAAGAACCCGGTGGTGAACTCTACCCAGCGGGACTATATGGCCGGCGAAGTCAGCCGGGACATCACCAACCGCATTCTGCTGCCCAAGGACATCGTGGAGGCCCACAATGAGGGCATCATCCACTTCCATGACACGGATTATTACGCCCAGCATATGCACAACTGCGACCTGGTCAATCTGGAGGATATGCTGCAGAACGGCACCGTCATCACCGGAACGCTGATCGAGAAGCCCCACAGCTTCGCCACCGCCTGCAACATCGCCACCCAGATCGTGGCGCAGGTAGCCAGCAACCAGTACGGCGGACAGTCCATCTCTCTGACTCATCTGGCCCCCTTCGTGCAGATCAGCCGGGAAAAGATCCGCGCCAGCGTGCGGGACGAGTTCGACGCCGTGGGCGTGGCTGTCACCGAGGACAAGATCAACTCCATCGCGGAAAAGCGGCTGCGGGAGGAGATCCGCCGCGGCGTGCAGACCATACAGTATCAGGTGGTCACGCTGCTGACCACCAACGGACAGGCCCCCTTCGTGACGGTGTTCATGTATCTGGGCGAGGCCAAGAATCAGCAGGAAAAGGATGACCTGGCCCTGATCATCGAGGAGACGCTGCTGCAGCGGTACCAGGGCGTGAAGAATGAAAAGGGCGTGTGGGTCACGCCGGCGTTCCCCAAGCTCATCTATGTACTGGAGGAGGACAACATCCGCGAAGGCAGCAAATACTGGGAGCTGACGAAGCTGGCCGCCAAGTGCACCGCCAAGCGGATGGTGCCGGACTATATCAGCGAGAAGAAGATGCTGGAGCTGAAGGTGGACAAGAACGGCAACGGCCACTGCTATCCCTGTATGGGCTGCCGCAGCTTCCTGACCCCCTATGTGGACGAGAATGGGAACCCCAAGTACTACGGGCGGTTCAACCAGGGCGTCGTGACCGTAAACCTGCCGGACATCGCCCTGAGCTCCGGCGGGAATATCGAGAAGTTCTGGCGCATCTTTGACGAGCGCATGGAGCTGTGTCACCGGGCGCTGCTGTGCCGCCACGAGCGCCTGAAGGGCACGCTGTCCGACGCGGCGCCCATCCTGTGGCAGTACGGCGCCTGCGCGCGGCTGAAGAAGGGCGAGCCCATCGACAAGCTGCTGTACGGCGGGTACTCCACCATCTCCCTGGGCTACGCGGGACTGTATGAGTGCGTGAAGTACATGACCGGCAAGAGCCACACCGACCCCAGCGCCACGCCCTTCGCACTGGAGATCATGCACAAGCTGAACGCCGCCTGCAAGACCTGGAAGGCGCAGCACAACATCGATTTCTCCCTGTACGGCACACCGCTGGAGTCCACCACCTATAAGTTCGCCAAGTGTCTGCAGAAGCGCTTTGGCGTCATCGAGGGCATCACGGACAAGGGGTACATCACCAACAGCTATCACGTACACGTCACCGAGCCGATCGACGCGTTCAAGAAGCTGGAGTTCGAGGCGCAGTTCCAGCACCTGTCCCCCGGCGGAGCCATCAGCTACGTAGAGGTGCCGGATATGCAGAACAATCTGGACGCGGTGCTGGAGGTGATGAAGTTCATCTACGATCACATCATCTATGCGGAGCTGAACACCAAGAGCGACTACTGCCAGGTGTGCGGCTGGGACGGTGAGATCGAGGTGGTCGAGGAGGACGGCAAGCTGATCTGGAAATGCCCCCAGTGCGGCAACACGGATCAGGACAAGATGAACGTGGCCCGGCGGACCTGCGGCTACATCGGCACACAGTTCTGGAATCAGGGGCGGACGCAGGAGATCAAGGACCGCGTACTGCACCTGTAATTCTCTTCAAATGCGGGGCGGGCTTATGCCCGCCCCTGTTTTTCGCCTTGCTTTTTCCCCTTTTATTTTTCAGCTCTATTTTAATACTATTTTAACCTTTGTGGTCTATACTCAGGGTCAGGAGGTCGTTCCATGCATTACGGAGAATTGAAGAAATGTGATATTGCCAACGGTATCGGCGTGCGGGTGACGCTGTTCGTATCCGGCTGCACCAACCACTGCCCGGACTGCTTTCAGCCCCAGACGTGGGATTTTGGCTACGGAAAGGAATTCACGGAGGACACCAAGGCGGAGATATTCGCGGAGCTGGACAAGCCCTTTGTAAACGGACTGACGGTGCTGGGCGGCGAGCCTTTCGAGCCGCGGAACCAGCGGGAGCTGCTGCCGCTACTGCGGGAGGTCAAGGCGAAGTATCCGGGCAAGACCATATGGTGCTTTACCGGGTTCCGGCTGGACGACGAGCTGCTGACAGACGGCAGCTACCCCCGGTGCGAGGCGACGGACGCTATGCTCGCGTGCATCGACGTGCTGGTGGACGGACGGTTTATGAAGGAACTGAAGGATATCTCGCTGCAGTTCCGGGGCAGCCGGAACCAGCGGGTCATCGATATGAACCGAACAAGAGAGACGGGAACGATCTGCATTTGGGACAAGCTGAGACGATAACAAGGAGGTATCCTATGCGGAAAACACTTTGGTCAGCGCTGGCGCTGGTGATGGTCCTTACGCTGGCGGGATGCGGCGAACAGCACCGCACGGACGGCAGCGTAACAGACAGCGCGACCTATACGCCGGACGCAGGCTATACGCTGGGCAACACGGATGTGGTGCAGCTGAACGGATTTCGCGCCATCGACATTGAATGGGTCAGCGGACAGGTGAATGTGGAGCTGTACGACGGTGAGGGCATACAGTTGTCGGAGACACTTGCCGATGGCAGTGACGTGACGCTGCAGATGGAATGGCGGGGGGACGAGGACGACAGCGAACTGGAGATCCGTTCACAGCCGCAGCTTATGAGCTCCACAGAGGAAAAGATCCTGACCGTGAAGCTGCCCCGGAGCATGGTGCTGTATGGACTGGACATTGACGCCGTCAGCGCAGGTGTGTCCGTGGATCTGACGGACGAGGACACGCTTTCACTGAGTGAGTTGGATGTGACCTCGGTCAGCGGCGCAATCAGTGTCTATGCGGCCAACGCCGGGGAGATATCCCTGTCCACTACCAGCGGAAGCATCAGCGGAAGCGTCCGCACCCAAAAGCTGGAGGCGGACAGCGTCAGCGGCAGCATTGACCTGGCGCTGGACATCATGCCGACAGAGCTGGAAGCAGAAACCAGCAGCGGGAGCATCGTCATGCAGCTGTGCGATCTCAGCACGCTGCCCTCTCCCCTGCCGGTGGAATTTAAGACCACCAGCGGCAAGCTCAGCAGCGACGTGACCTTCACTACGGTGAAGGACGCCGCGTGGGAATTCAAGACGGTCAGCGGAAACGTGGAGCTGCTGACGGTGCGGTAAAAGCGCGCAAAAAATGACCGCCCTTACGGGCGGTCATTTTTTGCGCTTGTCAGCGGACCAGCTCGCCCACGGTGGGGCCATTGGCAGCCTGGGACTCGTCGGTGTCGATGTGCATAGTGGTAGCACCGCCCACATTGACGCGGACAACTACATCGTCGAAGATCAGCTTGCGGCCTTCGCCGCCGCAGGCGACCTTGATGATCTCGCCGTTCTTGATGCCCATGGCGGCGGCATCCTCCTCGGTGACGTGCAGATGGCGCTTCGCCACGATGACGCCCTCGGACAACTCCACCTCGCCGGCAGGCCCGATCAGCTTACAGGCGCCGGAGCCCTTCACGTCGCCGCTTTCGCGGATGGGGGCGTCGATGCCCAGGGTGCGGGCGTCCGTGGCGGAAACCTCCACCTGGTCCGCCTTACGGGTGGGGCCCAGGATGGACACGTTGGCCATCTCCTTCTTGGGGCCGACGATGGTCAGGCGCTCGTTGCAGGCGTACTGGCCGGGATAGGACAGGGGCTTGCGGATGGTCAGCTGATAGCCTGCGCCGAACAGCTTTTCCACAGTCTCCTGGGTCAGGTGGATGTGACGTGCGGACGTCTCGATCATAAAGCTCATAGTGATACTCTCCTTTGTGTGGTTTTTGCGTTTATTTCTTTTTGAGTGGGTACAGATCTTTTTCGGAGATGCGTTCCAGCGTCTCCACTTCGCCGACGCAGAAGTAGTTTTTGCTCTCAGCCACCAGGGTACCGGTCAGGCGGACACAGTCGCCCCGGCGCAGGCGCTTCGCCTCGTCCAGCAGCTCTGCGCTGCCCGCAAGGCGGACGGTGAGGCCGAATCCGGTGTCGATCTCCCCGGCGCTGTTCAGATACCACCAGGGGAAACGCAGCTCCACCGCGCGGCCGGCATAGCGGCCCTGGGCGCCGTGGAGATACTCGGTCTTCACCTGCTCAAAGGTACGGGGGACGAGTTCTCCGTCCGGCATGGGGAAATAGAGCGTGCCGTACAGGCGGCCGAAGCGCTTGATGCGCTGACCGTGACGACTGACCATCAGGAACAGGACCACGACGGCCAGCAGGGCACCGTACATACCGTGGCCCTCGATCAGGCTCCAGACAAAGACGGCGACGGCGATGAGGAACAGCACACGGTTCATGTCATCCTGTCCGCCCCAGATATCTTTCAGTCGGTTCATAAGCGCCCTCCTTTTCTCAACAGCACTCATCTTACCACACCGCGGCTGCGTATGCAAGGGAAATTGCCATGCGCGGTACAATTTCCTCTTGTATTCGGCAAAAAATCTGCTATAATCAGAGCAACGATTTTTTTGCGGTGCTATCACCGGAACTAATAGGAGGCGGTTTTTATGTCCGTAAAGCTGGAGCTGTACCGGGTTTTTAAGGAGGTCGCTGAGGTGGGCAACATCACGGCCGCGGCACAGGCACTGTATATCTCCCAGTCGGCGGTGAGCCAGTCCATCAAGCAGCTGGAGCGCGACCTGCAGACCCGTCTGTTCGCGCGGAACAGCCGTGGCGTGACGCTGACCGCCGAGGGGCAGATGCTATATGAGTACGTCCGCAGCGCCATGGGCCTGCTGGAGACGGGCGAGGAAAAGCTGAGCCAGACCCGGGAATTGCAGATGGGACAGCTGACCATCGGCGCCAGCGACACCGTGACCAGCCAGTTCCTGCTGCCGTATCTGGACACGTTCCACAAGCGGCACCCGGCCATCCACATCCAGATCGTATCCGGGCGAAGCCACAAGGTGCTGGGGCTGCTGCGCTCCGGCAAGGTGGACATCGCCTTCGCCAGCACGCCAGCGGACGATGCCGGACTGCGGATATATCCCTGCTTCGATACCCACGCCATCTTTGTGGCGGGGGCGGAGTATCCCTGCGACTTCCGGCACGTATACACGCTGGAGGAGATCGCGGCGTTCCCGCTGATCCTGCTGGAGCGCAAGGCCTCCAGCCGTTTGTATCTGGAACGGTTCTTTTTGCAGAATGGGCTGAAGCTGAACCCGGAGATCGAGCTGGGCGCCCGGAGCCTGCTGGTGGATCTGGCGGCCATCGGCTTCGGTGTGGCCGGCGTGACGGAGGAGTTCGTCCGGAAGGAGCTGGACAGCGGACGGTTGAAAAAGCTGAAGACCTCCTTTGAGATACCGGCCCGCAGTGTGGATATGTGCCTGCTGAGCGATGTGCCCCAGTCCGCTGCCGCGGAGCGGTTCACGGACTTTGTCAAGGACAGCTTATCCAAGCTATGAGCAGGGCTTTTCGCTCCGGTAAAACCCACAAAAAACAGCAAAACACGCCTAAATAGTTCTCCGTTTTTCCCTGTCGCTTTTCCCTGCGAAATCAGGTATAGTAGGTGTACTATATCTCACGAGAGGAAGTGGTGGTCATGCAGCAGCTGAAGGAGCGTATCCTGCGGGAGGGCCGCGTCCTGCCCGGTAACATCATCAAGGTGGACGGTTTTTTGAACCATCGCGTCGACACGGCGCTGATGCGGGATCTGGCGGACGAGTTTGCCAAGTATTTTGACGTAAAAAATATCACGATGGTGCTTACGGCAGAGGCCAGCGGTATTGCGCTGGCGACGATCTGCGCCGAACGGTATGGTGTACCCATGGTCTTTGCCAAGAAGGCCAAGAGCGACAACATCGAGGGCGGTCTGTACCAGAGTGATATTTTTTCTTACACCTACAAGAAAAAGGTCACACTGCTGGTGAGCCAGGACTGGATCACCAAGGACGACAAGGTTCTCATCATTGACGACTTCATGGCCAAGGGCTACGCCATGCGCGGCCTGATCGACATCGTGAACAAGGCCGGCGCGCAGCTGGCGGGCATCGGCGTGGCGGTGGAGAAGGGCTTTCAGGACGGCGGCGACAGCCTGCGCCGGGAGGGCTATCCCATCAAATCCCTGGCCGTTATCGACAGCGCCGAGAACGGCGTGATCCGCTTCCGGGAGGACGACTGACATGAAAAAGGTGCTGGTTCTGGATTTCGGCGGGCAGTATAACCTGCTGGTGGCACGGCGTGTCCGTGAGTGCGGCGTATACTGCGAGATCAAGTCCTATCGGCTGAGCATGGCGGATATCCGCGCCTTTGGGCCAGATGCGCTGATCCTCACCGGCGGCCCCGCCACCGTGTTCGAGCCCAACGCCCCCATGGTGGACAGAGCGCTGTTTGAAATGGGCATCCCCGTGCTGGGCATCTGCTACGGACAGCAGCTGATGATGCAGCTGCTGGGCGGTCAGTGCCGCAAGGCGGAGACGCGGGAGTACGGCAAGATTCAGCTGACCCACACGGCCTCCCCCCTGTTTGCCGGTGTGCCGGAGACGTCCGTGTGCTGGATGAGCCACGGCGTGGAGGTGGAGCGTATCGCCCCGGGCTTTAAGGTCATCGCGACCACCGACGGCTGCGGCTTCGCCGCTGTGGAAAACGCGGATCGGAAGCTGTATGGCGTGCAGTTCCACCCGGAGGTGCAGCACACGGAGTACGGTATGCAGGTGCTGGAAAACTTCCTGTACAAGGTATGCGGCTTCAGTGCCGAGTGGAGCATGGCGTCCTATCTGGACGAAGCCGTGGCGGAGTGCCGGCGGCAGATCGGCGACGGCCGCGTGCTTCTGGCGCTGTCCGGCGGCGTGGACAGCTCGGTGGCGGCAGCGCTTTTGCAGCGGGCGGTGGGCGATCAGCTGACGTGCATTTTCGTGGACCACGGACTGCTGCGAAAAGACGAGGGCGACCAGGTGGAGCAGGTGATAAAGCATCAGTTCCACGTGGATGTGCGCCGCGTCAACGCGGGACCGCGCTTCCTGAGCAAGCTGGCTGGCGTTACCGAGCCGGAGCACAAGCGGAAGATCATCGGCGAGGAGTTCATCCGGGTCTTTGAGGAAGAGGCCAAGAAAATCGGCGCGGTGGACTTCTTGGCTCAGGGTACCATCTATCCCGATGTGGTGGAGTCCGGCCTGGGCGGAGAGAGCGTGGTCATCAAGAGCCACCATAACGTGGGTGGCCTGCCGGACTGCGTGGATTTCAAGGAGATCGTGGAGCCGCTGCGGCGGCTGTTCAAGGATGAGGTGCGGAAGCTGGGCACCGAGCTGGGTCTGCCGGACGAGCTGGTGTGGCGGCAGCCCTTCCCTGGTCCCGGTCTGGCCATCCGCGTTATCGGCGATATCACCGAGGAAAAGCTGACCATTCTGCGGGAGGCGGACGCCATCTTCCGGGAGGAGATGAAGCTGGCCGGTCTGGACCGCACCACCAGCCAGTTCTTCGCAGTGCTGACCGATCTGCGGAGCGTGGGCGTCATGGGCGACGAGCGCACCTACGACTACACGCTGGCGCTGCGGGCCGTGCAGAGTCAGGACTTTATGACAGCCACCTGGTCCCGCCTGCCCTATGAGCTGCTGGACAAGGTCTCCGGCCGGATCGTGGGTGAGGTGAAGCACATCAACAGAATTTGCTATGACATCACCTCCAAGCCGCCGGCAACGGTGGAGTGGGAGTGAGTTTTTGAAACTCCGAACCCGTTGCGGCACAACGATTTTGCGGTTTTATATCTCTCTTTTGATAACGATTTGATAACGCTCCCCATAGGCCGTATCATTCTGTATCCCCAGTGGATTGCGGGTAAAGAATGTTCTTTTGCGGCTTATAAGTGAGGACAACCATATTAGAAAGCCCTTACCGATGGCAACGTCGGTAAGGGCTTTTGCTGTCTATTCATCAGTATCGGGGCTATCTTTGAGTGCATCCACCAGGAAATCACTCAATTCCTGTGAGGGAACTTTTGCCCACCGCAGGGTGGTGTCGTACTTGGGGTAGTTGTACCGCCAGCGGTCATAGTCCTCCCTGGTGATCTCCCCGGCCTCCAGCTTCTTGGCCTGCTCCGCCCAGGCGGACAGCATATCAAGCATATTGGCATAGGTCTTGCCTTTGGATTTGTCCAGACGCAGACAAACCTCGCCGTCAATCTCCCCAATAGTCAGCCCCCGAATATCCTCCAAAGCAAAGAGGGTGTGCATCAGGCCGATGTCGGTATCTATGTCAGGGACGGTCAGGGCATCAGGGGAAATATCAAAGAAGTCAGCCAGGGTCTTTGTCAGGTCGGCCTTGGGGGTGCGGCTCCCGGTTTCATACTGTGCCATACGCACATCGGCGGAGCGTTCCGGGAAACCCACCACCATGCCAAGATACTTCTGTGTGATGCCCTTCATGTTGCGGAAGAAACGAATACGTTCACCAATCGCCATAACTGCCAACTCCAATCTATGTAATGGGGACACTTGAAGTATAACAGATATGTTTAGACCAGTCAAGAGAAAAATAAATAAATTTGTTTATATTTTCTCGTTGGAAGGTCTTGACATAACGGAATAGAGTTAGTATAATAGGACTACGTTAAGCAAATAGCGTTAAATCAAAAGAAAGGAGGAATCCATATGGAGAACAGATTCATCCGGGCGGAAGAAGTTGCGGACGAGCTGGGTGTATCGAAGCCCTACGCCTATAAACTCATCCGGCAGCTCAACGAAGAATTGAAGGACAAGGGCTTCATCACCATCGCAGGGCGGGTCAACCGCCAGTATTTCAACGAACGGCTCTACGGGGCCAGAAAGGAAGGGAACTAAATGCCAGTCTTTAAGGACGAAGCAAGAGGAACATGGTACGTCATGGTGCGGTATCAGGACTGGACGGGGGAGCGCAAACAGAAGTGCAAGCGTGGCTTTGCCACCAAACGGGAGGCCCAGGAGTGGGAGCGCAGTTTCCAGATGCAGACCTCCGGCGACCTGGATATGACCTTTGAAGCCTTTACCGAGCTTTACACCAAGGATATGAAACCCCGGCTCAAGGAGAACACCTGGCTGACCAAGGAGAACATCATCCAGAAGAAAATTCTGCCCTACTTTGGCAAGCGGAAGATTAGCGAGATCACCACCAAGGACGTGATCGCATGGCAGAACGAGTTGCTGGCCTACCGGGACGAGAAGCGCAAGCCCTACTCGGCTACCTACCTCAAAACCCTGCACAACCAGCTTAGCGCCATCTTCAATCACGCTGTCCGCTTCTATGAGCTGCGCTCCAATCCCGCCGCCAAGGCTGGGAACATGGGGTCAGAGGAACGGAAGGAAATGCTGTTCTGGACGAAAGCGGAGTACCAGAAGTTTGCAGATGCCATGATGGACAAGCCCGTTTCCTACTACGCCTTTGAAATGCTCTACTGGTGTGGTATTCGGGAGGGGGAACTGCTGGCCCTGACCCCGGCAGACTTTGACTTTGAGGCCGGGACGGTGAAAATCAGCAAGTCCTATCAGCGGCTCCACGGCAAGGACGTCATTACCACGCCAAAGACGAAGAAAAGCAACCGCACCATTAAAATGCCCAACTTCCTCTGTGACGAGATGAAGGATTACCTGGGGATGCTCTACGGTATCAAGAAGAAGGAGCGCATTTTCACCATCACGAAAAGCTATCTCCACCATGAGATGGACAGAGGGGCGAAGTCGGCAGGGGTCAAGCGTATCAGAATCCACGACCTCCGGCATTCGCACATCTCACTTCTGATTGACATGGGCTTCTCCGCTGTGGCGATTGCTGACCGTGTGGGGCATGAGAGTATCGAGATCACCTATCGCTATGCCCACCTGTTTCCGTCCAAGCAGACGGAAATGGCAGACAAATTGGACTTTGAAAGGATGGGAGCGTAATGTCAGCTAAGAATTTGGACACTCACAACCGCTGGAGGAACAAGACCGTGGCCTTCCGGGTATCCCCGGAGGAAAACAAGCAGATTGACGCCGCTGTGCGGCTCTCTGGCCTGACGAAGCAGGACTACATCACCCGGCGGCTCTTAGACCGGGCCGTGGTGGTGCAGGGCAATCCCAGGGTCTACAAGGCCCTGCGTGACCAACTCGCCGCCGTCCTGGGGGAACTGCGGCGCATTGAGGCCGGGGGCGACGTGGGGGATGAACTTCTCGCCACCATTGACCTTATCTCAGTGACGCTGGGCGGCATGAAGGAGGATTGATAGATTGATGGATTCCAGAGAAACGAAAAGGACTGTCCCGGTTCCGTCTGTTGGCGCAGACGGGGAACAGCCCAATTCTCAAACAACTACCCAAAGTATAGCAGAGGAAACGGCTGAAAACAACCCCCAAGAGAAAGATTTAGAGGAAATGCTCCGGGATATGCGGCGCATGAACGACCCAGCCTACCTCCACACAGTTTCCATGAACGACCTTTACCAGAACATCTACCAGAGCAGACCGCCCGTAATAGACGGTCTGCTCTACCCTGGGACGTACCTCTTTGCGGGAGCGCCCAAGGTGGGCAAGTCGTTCCTGATGGCCCAGCTTGCCTACCATGTCAGCATGGGCCTCCCCCTGTGGGGCTACCCTGTCCACAAGGGGACTGTCCTCTATCTGGCGTTGGAGGACGACCACCGCCGCTTGCAGGGGCGGCTATACCGAATGTTCGGCACAGAGGGCACCGACAATCTGCTCTTTGCGGTCTACGCCAAACAGCTTGGCGTTGGCCTGGAGGAACAGCTAAAGAAGTTCGTCCGGGAACACCCGAACACCAAGCTGATTATCATTGACACCCTCCAGAAAATCCGGGAGGCTGGTGGGGATAAGTACAGCTACGCCAACGATTACGAGGTGGTGGGTAAGCTGAAACGCCTTGCCGATGATTGCGGCGTCTGCCTCCTGCTGGTACACCACACTCGAAAGCAACAGGCAGATGACAAATTCGATATGATCTCCGGCACCAACGGTCTGCTGGGAGCGGCGGACGGGGCCTTTCTTCTTCAAAAGGAGAAGCGGACAGACGGCAGCGCCGTTCTGGACGTGGCCGGGCGTGACCAGCAAGACCAGCGATTCTATCTTACCAGGGACAAGGAACGGCTGATATGGACGCTGGAGCGTACGGAAACGGAGGCATGGACAGAGCCGCCCGACCCGGTGCTGGAGGCCATAGCCGCCCTTGTGACGGCGGAGAAGCCGACCTGGGGTGGTACGGCCACCGAGCTGGTAGCGGCGCTCCAGACCGACATGAAGCCCAACGCCCTGGCGATGCGGCTAAACGTCCGGGCCGGGAAGCTGCTGATAGACTACCACATCCGCTATGAGAACAGCAGGAGCCACGCCGGGAGAAGTATCAGCCTGACGCTGGAACCGTCCCAGGCGTGACGACCGTGACGGCTGTGACGGCTTTTTTGAGAGTGGCGGCGGTGTCTGAAACATCGTCACGGTCGTCACGGCTGTCACGGGGAGCAGCAAAGTTTAGGCGGGGTGCAGGGTGCCCTTTTCAAAGGGCGGCCCTGCTGGGGGAGGCAACCGCAGTTGCCGGGGGCAAAGCCCCCACACCCCCTCGGAGAGCCCACGACACTTTGCAGACCGAAGGGATGAAAGTGTCATAGTGGGTTATTACACTTCCTGCAGGAAGTGCCTCCCCCGAACCCCCGTCCTCTTTCAACAACCCAACATCTGAAACAGGAGGATTTTTGCCTATGGCGAGAGGCGACGGTATTGACCGTACCAACGCAAGAAATATGAGGCTGACCGAAACCAAGATCGGTAACACCCAGCAGCACAACGAGCGTGAGAAGGATTCCTATGTCAATCAGGACATTGTACTGGAGCGGACGCCGCTCAATGTCCATTTCAAAACCCCGTCTGCCGGGTATCGGGAGATGTTTGCTCAAATGGAGGCCGACGGCGTGATCTCCACCCGTGGCATCAAGGAGGATGCCTTTCGATACGGTGAGTTGGTCTTTGATGTAAACTCCGCTTACTTCTACAATCACGGCGGGTATGACTTCGCAAAACAATTTTACACCGAAGCCTATAAAGCCGCAATCAAAATCGTGGGCGGAGAGCAGTATATTTTGTCGGCGGTCATGCACGCTGACGAGCGCAACCGGGCCATGTCCGAGGCGCTGGGGGAGGACGTGTACCACTACCACCTCCATGTGGTTTATATCCCGGTAGTGGAGAAGGAGATACGCTGGACAAAGCGGTGCAAGGACAAGTCCCTGGTGGGCAAGGTCAAGGAAACGATCATGCAGGTGAGCATGAGCAAGAAGTGGGCGTCCAAGCCCATTCTGGACGAAACTACCGGGGAGCCGTTACGCACAGCTAAGGGCAAACCCGTTCTACGAAAGTCGTACAGTGTCCTGCAAGATGATTTCTTTGAGCATATGCGCTCCGCTGGCTATGACGATGTAGAGCGTGGGGAACGTGGTAGTTCCGAAGAACATTTGACTGTTACGCAGTTCAAGACGGAGCGTGAGCAGGAACGGCTTGCACAGCTTCAAGAGGTGTCGGCGCTGGCCCAGGTTTAGGCCGACAAAAAGAATAAGGAGGCAGCATCAGCTGAGAAGAAAGCGGCCCAGGCCAGGGCTAAGCTGGACGATGTAGCGCCCTTGCTCAAGGGCATGGAGAAACTGGCGGCGGACTTCTCCGACGACCCGGAGCGGACGCTGCCGGAGGCGGGGCCGCTGGAATCGGCCAAGTCCTACCGGGAGAAAAAGGCCAAGCCCCTTTGGGAGAAGATCGTCAAGGTGCTGCGCTCCGTCTACCGGGCCTACTTCGACCTCAAGAGCAAGTTTGAGCGGTTGCAGAGCGCCTATGATCGTGAGGTCAGTAAGAACGGCTCCCTGTCAGCCAGGATTTATGAGGTTTGTGCCGAGAGGGACGGCTTGAAAGGGCAAGTCAGGGACTATGAGCGGGTCAGACGGGCCATTGGCCCGGAACAGGCGGACAGGATACTGGAGGCAGCTTACCAGCAGGAACAGGTCGAAAAGGAGCAGAAATGGGGTGCAAGGTCAAAAATAAGGGTAGGCGCACGATAATCACAAAAAATGGAGGTAATTTCATGGAAAAGTACATCTTTGACGAGGGCAACGGTCTGTGGTATGAGTTGCAGAGGGACTAACAATATTCGGGCGTGTGCGGCGGAAATCGTGGACACAGAAATTATTTGCGCATGAGGCCCCAAATCGGAGGGTGTCCCGGTGAATGCCCTCCTGATTTATTTGGGACAGCGGGTAAAAACTTCTTGCATTTTAGAGTGTGCTATGCTATACTGCTGTCATCCTGATTTGAGGAGTCTATTCAACATGCGGCAAGGTATTCTTAAATAAAATTTGATAATGGGCACAAAAATAATTGCCCCTTGCAGGGGCTTGGTTTTTGTACCCAATTTAAGAATGCTTTTGCCTTTTTATCAAATATCGTGACGGATAACGGCTCATGTTAGCTGAATGCGTTTCTATGTATCCGAAGTCATGATCCCCAGCGGTAAAAGTATTTGCCGCTGGGGATTTTTGCGCCCTTTTGGGCCTTGTATGGAGGATAGACATGAACATTATCAATATCGGGATTCTTGCCCATGTAGATGCGGGCAAGACGACACTGACAGAAAGCCTGCTGTATGCCAGCGGAACCATTTCAGAGCCGGGGAGCGTCGAAAAAGGGACAACGAGAACGGACACTATGTTTTTGGAGCGGCAGCGTGGAATTACCATTCAAACGGCAGTCACTTCTTTCCAGTGGCACAGTTGTAAAGTCAATATTGTGGATACTCCCGGCCACATGGATTTCTTGGCAGAGGTATACCGCTCTCTGGCTGTTTTGGACGGGGCCATCTTGGTGCTCTCCGCTAAAGATGGCGTGCAGGCCCAGACCCGTGTTCTGTTCCATGCCCTACGGAAATTGAACATCCCCACCATTATCTTTATCAACAAGATCGACCAGGTTGGCATTGATTTGGAGAGCGTATATCAGTCTGTTCGGGATAAGCTCTCCGCTGATATTATCATCAAGCAGACAGTGTCGCTGTCCTCGAAAATAACTCTGACAGAAAACACTAGTGCAGAGGTGTGGGATTCGGTCATCGAAAATAACGATGAGTTATTGGCAAAGTATATCGCAGGAGAATCAATCAGTCAGAAAGAACTTGCGCAAGAAGAACAGCGGCGAGTTCAAGACGCCTCCCTGCTCCCGGTCTATCATGGTAGCGCCAAAAACGGCCTTGGCATTCAACAGTTGATGGATGCGGTGATAGGGCTGTTCCAATCGACCAAGGAACAGGGGAGCGCCGCCCTGTGCGGTAGAGTTTTTAAGGTGGAGTATACAGATTGCGGCCAGAGGCTTGTCTATCTGCGGCTATACAGCGGAACGCTGCGTCTGCGGGATACGGTGGCCCTAGCCGGGAGAGAAAAGCTGAAAATCACAGAGATGCGTATTCCATCCAAAGGGGAGATTGTTCGGACAGATACCGCCCATAAGGGCGAAATTGTCATCCTTCCCAGCGACAGCTTGAGATTAAACGATATATTGGGGGACAAAACCCAACTTCCTCGTGAAATGTGGAGTGATGTTCCCTTCCCTATGCTGCGGACGACGATTACGCCAAAAACGGCAGAGCAAAGAGACCGGTTGCTGGACGCTCTTACGCAAATTGCGGATACTGACCCGCTTTTGCACTACGAGGTGGATTCCACCACCCATGAGATCATTCTTTCTTTTTTGGGTCGGATGCAGTTGGAGGTTGTTTCCGCTTTGCTGACGGAAAAATACAAGATTGAAACAGCAGTGAAGGAACCCACCGTCATTTATTTAGAGCGGCCGCTCAAAGTGGCCAGTCACACCATCCATATCGAGGTGCCGCCTAACCCGTTTTGGGCATCTATCGGACTGTCTGTTACACCGCTCCCGCTTGGCTCCGGTGTAAAATACGAGAGCCGGGTTTCCCTGGGATACCTGAACCAGAGTTTTCAAAACGCTGTCATGGATGGTATCCGTTACGGTTTGGGGCAAGGCTTGTGTGGCTGGAACGTAACGGACTGTAAGATTTGCTTTGAATACGGACTTTACTATAGCCCGGTCAGTACGCCGGCGGACTTCCGCTCATTGGCCCCGATTGTATTGGAACAGGCATTGAAGAAATCTGGGACGCAGTTGCTGGAACCTTATCTCTCCTTCACCCTCTATGCGCCCCAGGAATACCTTTCCAGGGCTTATCATGATGCGCCGAAATACTGTGCCACCATCGAAACGGCCCAGATAAAAAAGGATGAAGTTGTCTTTACTGGCGAGATTCCCGCCCGTTGCATACAGGCATACCGTACTGATTTGGCCTTTTACACCAACGGGCGGAGTGTGTGCCTGACGGAACTGAAAGGGTATCAGGCCACTGTCGGCGAGCCAATCATCCAGCCCCGTCGTCCAAACAGCCGTTTGGATAAGGTGCGCCATATGTTCAGTAAGATTCCTTGATACGCCACAGCAAGGATGGTTATTGCATTTCCCTGCCTTTCGTGGTAAAATGTAGTTGTAAACCACCAGAGAAAACAACAACCCTGCTACCCCCCGTTATCACCACCGATAACAATTTGATAACAGCCCATCGTATAGGGCTGGATAATATGGACACATCAAATAATCAAAAAAATGAGGTATCAAATTTATGAAGCAAAATCCGTTAAATATGATGCCCAACAACGAGTGGGAATAATACGACCCCAAAGGTGGCCAAAAACTACAAATACGCCAAAACCTCCGGCTTCGCCGGAGGTTTTGGTTGTACCACGACAAAAGTTGTGGTATGCTGATGAAAAACAGCGGAGGAACACACCTATGCGTCTGATCTCATGGAATGTGAACGGGCTGCGGGCCTGTCTGAATAAAGGTTTCCTGGCCTTCTGCGCCCTTGCGGACGCGGATGTCATCTGTCTGCAGGAGACGAAGATGCGGCCGGAGCAGGCGCAGTTTGAGCTGGAGGGCTATCACCGATTCTGGAACAGCGCCGACAAGGCCGGATATTCCGGCACGGCTGTTTTCACCCGACGGGAGCCGCTGGCGGTGACATACGACTTTGGCGAGGATATCCACCGGCATGAGGGACGGGTCATCACGGCGGAGTACGAGGATTTCTTTCTGGTGTGCTGCTACACGCCCAATTCCAAGGACCAGCTGGCACGGTTGGACTACCGGATGGCGTGGGAGGACGACCTGCGGGAATACCTCTTGGAACTGGACGCCAAAAAGCCGGTGGTGTACTGCGGGGACCTGAACGTGGCCCATCAGGAGATCGACCTGAAAAATCCCCAGTCCAACCGGATGAACCCAGGCTTCTCCGACGAGGAACGGGACAAAATGACGCAGCTGCTGAGCAGCGGGTTCGTGGACACGTTCCGGGCGCTGTATCCAAAGCGGACCGGGGCGTACTCCTGGTGGAGCTACCGCTTTCACGCACGGGAGAACAACGCGGGGTGGCGTATTGACTACTTTATCGTGTCAGCACGGCTGATGCCCCGGGTGAAGAATGCGGATATCTGGCCGGAAATCACCGGCAGCGACCACTGTCCGGTGGTGTTGGAGCTGACGGAGTAGAGCATTATCTGTAGCGAGCAAAAAAGACCGCCTTTCGGCGGTCTTTTTCGTATAACGATATTTTTTAGCCCTCGCTGCTGGTGTCGGCAGGATTTTTAACGGGGATCAGTTCGCCCATGAGGACGTAGCGGGCATTATCAAAATCGTAGTCGCAGGTGCTCAGGGTCAGGATGCTGCCCGTGGGCACACCGGAGCCGGACTTGAAGGTGGACTCGTTGATACACTGCTGGAGATAGCTGTCGCTGAGAGAGGTGGCATACACATCGGCGTCATGATCCACAATACAACCGGCAAACAGGTTGACCTTGTAGGTCTGGTTGGGGGTGTACAGATAGAAGTAGGGATGCGCCTCGTAGTAGCTCTGGCTCTTGTAGTTCATCAGGGACGCGAACATCATGCCGGTCTTCATATTGTGGCCGTAGATGAGGTTGTTCTGAGAGGTGAAGTCAGAGTTGCAGCGGATATCCAGGAAGACGGTGCCGTTCTTGTTGTCCTTGCCGTCGATATCGCGGTACAGATAGTACTCGCCGCCCTCGTCCGCGGACTGCACGATGGGCAGCTGCAGCGTCGTATTGGCGCTGTACACATAGCCCACCACGTCGGGGTACTTGGCCTGCATGGCGGTGAAGTCCACCTTAATGCTCTCTTCATCCTTCTTGACAGGCTTCTGCGTCTCCTGGCTGTCGCCGTCGGTGCCGTCGCCATCGGTGTCGGTATCGCCGGCGGTATCGTCCGGACTGATGAAGTCCTGATTGATATTGTCGTTGATCCTCTCGGTGTCCTTCTGCTCCTTCAGATACGAAATGATCTTGACGGACGAGAACACCAGCACGCCCACCAGGATCACCAAAACGGCGTAATACAGGGCTTTTCCGTTCTTTCTGCCGCCGCGACTCCTTCTGCTGCGGTGACGACTGCCGGTACGCTCGGCTGGCTGCTCCTGCTGCACACGGGATCTTCTCTTGGGTGCATCGTTCATGGGTACACGCCTCCTTATCGTTGGGTATTGTAACAGGTTTTTTCGTTCGGTGCAAGGGATATAGACAAGATGTAATGAAATTGTAACAGTTTCTCTTTACTTCTGAGAAACCAGGGATTACAATAGAAATGTTGGCTGCCGTATAGACGGTGGAGCCGCCGGCTCCGTTCCATCAAAAAGATAAAGGAGAACCACAATGATCTATTTCAACAGTGATTATCTGGAGGGCGCGCACCCCTCTATCATGGTCAGGCTGGCCGAGACGAACATGGTACAGACCGTTGGCTACGGCGAGGACGAATACTGTGAGGCGGCGCGTGAGAAGATCAAGACCGCCTGCCAGGCCCCGGAGGCCGACGTGCATTTTCTGGTGGGCGGCACCCAGACCAACACCACCGTCATCGCCGCTATCCTGCGGCCCTGGCAGGGCGTGATTTCCGCCGTCAGCGGTCACATCAACTGCCATGAGGCCGGTGCCATCGAGTCCACGGGCCATAAGGTCATCACCCTGCCCACCACCAACGGCAAGATCACTGCGCAGCAGGTGCAGGACTATGTGGAGTGGCACAGAAACGATGAGTCCACGGAGCACATCGTCCAGCCCGGTATGGTGTACATCTCCCACCCCACTGAGGGCGGCACGCTGTATACCAAGGCGGAGCTGACGGCGCTGTATGACACCTGCCGCCGGTACGGCCTGCCGCTGTTCATTGACGGCGCACGGCTGGGCTATGGCCTGATGGCAGAGGAGAGCGACATGACGCTGCCAGAGATCGCGCGGCTGTGCGATGTGTTCTACATCGGTGGCACCAAGGTGGGCGCCCTGTTCGGCGAAGCCGTTGTCATCATGAACGAAAATCTGAAAAAGGATTTCCGCTTTATTATGAAGCAGCGGGGCGGCCGCATGGCCAAGGGCCGGCTGCTGGGCGTTCAGTTCGACACGCTGTTCACCGACGACCTGTATTTCAAGATCTCCCGCCACGCCATCGAGATGGCTCATCAGATCCGGGACATTTTCGTCTCCGCGGGCTATCCCCTGCTGTTCGACTCCCCCACCAACCAGCAGTATCCCATCATGTCGGATGACGAGCTGGCCATTCTGGGCAAAAGCTTCGGCTATGAGTACTGGGAGCGTGTGGACGAGACGCACTCCGGCGTGCGCTTCTGCGCCAGCTGGGCCACAAAGCAGGAGCACGTGGACGCCCTGCGGGCGGCTGTGAACGCGCTGAAGAAGTAAGCATTCCTCTGCTGTGAGATAAGCATAGCGCAGGTAGCTGAAATGCACCTTAAAGTTACTTAAAAAAATTCCCCGACGATGTCGGGGAATTTTTTTAGCAAAGCAAAGGCACCCTCGCAGGGTGCCTTTGTCGATAGCGTACTTACGCCTTGGGGCCGGCGGCCACGACCTCGTCGCTCATGTGGGTGTACTTCTTAAAGTTCTCCACAAAGCTGGCGGCCAGCTTCTTGCAGCTCGCCTGATAGGCCGCCTTGTCCTCCCAGGTGTTCTCGGGGATCAGCAGCTCACTGGGCACGCCCTCGATACTGGTAGGCACCTGCACGCCGAAGGTAGGATCGGTGACGAACACACTCTTCTCAATCTCACCGGTGAGGGCGGCGGTGACCATAGCGCGGGTGTAGCTGAGCTTCATGCGCTTGCCGGTACCGTTCCAGCCGGTGTTGACCAGATAAACCTTCGCGCCGGCCTTCTCCACCTTGTCGGCCAGCATGGCGGCATAGACAGAGGGATCCAGGGGCAGGAAGGGCTCGCCGAAGCAGGTGGAGAAGGTAGGCACAGGCTCGGTGACGCCGATCTCCGTGCCGGCTACCTTGGAGGTAAAGCCGGAGACGAAGTAGTACATGGCCTGGTTCTTATCCAGCTTGCTGATGGGGGGCAACACACCGTAGGCATCGGCGGTCAGGAAGATGACCGTCTTGGGAACGCTGGGGCTCATGCCGGACAGCTCGGCGTTGGGGATATACTCCACGGGATAGCCCACGCGGGAGTTGACGGCCAGGGAGTCGTCGTCGAAGTCGAACTCGCGGGTGTCGGGATCCATGACCACGTTCTCTACCAGCGCGCCGAACTTGATGGCATTGTAGATCTCCGGCTCACCCTCGGGGCTCAGGTTGATGCACTTGGCGTAGCAGCCGCCCTCGAAGTTGAAGACGGAGTCGTCCGCCCAACCGTGCTCGTCATCGCCGATGAGCATACGGTTGGAATCGGCGGACAGCGTGGTCTTGCCGGTGCCGGACAGGCCGAAGAACACGGCGCTGTCGCCGTTCTTGCCGATGTTGGCGGAGCAGTGCATGGGGAACACGCCCTGCTTGGGCAGCACATAGTTCATCACGGAGAAGACGGACTTCTTGATCTCGCCGGCGTACTGGGTGCCGCAGATCACCACCTCGTGGGCCTCGTAGTCCACCAGAATGGCGGCCTCGCTGCGGGTGCCGTCGATCTCCGGGATGCACTTGAAGCCGGGAGCGGCGATGATGGTATAATCCTCCTTAAAATCCTTCAGCTGCTCGGCCGTGGAGCGGCGCAGGAGCTGGTGGATAAAGAGATTCTGGCTGGCCAGCTCGTTGACGATGCGGAAGGCCTTGGTGTACTTGGGATCGGCGCCGGCAAAGCCGTCAAAGATAAAGATCTCCTTGCCCTGCAGATAGGCGATGACCTTGGCGCGGATGGCATCGAACTTGGCCTTCTCGATAGGACGGTTCACCTTGCCCCAGGCGATGTCGTCATGGACGGCAGGGGTGTCCACGATAAACTTGTCATTGGCGCTGCGGCCGGTGTATTTCCCGGTCTTGACCACCAGGGCGCCGGTGTTGGACAGCGTACCCTCGCCGCGGCAAAGCGCGTGCTCGGTCAGCTGTGCGGGGGTCAGATTACGATAGACCGCCTTGGCGTTGATGATACCCAGCTTTTCCAGTCCGTAAGTTTCCATTTGCAAAACCTCCTGTTTGAAATGTCGCCGCGTCCGCCGCCGGCGGCGCGTTGCTTGCTTGTTCACCTTGGATTATACCATACGTTTAGGACAGTTAACAGTCCTTTTTCGCATTTTTCCTGAAAATCTTTCTTTATCTCTGAAAAATTTTTATCATTTCATTCGGTGAGCGCACAGTGGCAAAAAGTGTTCCGCCGCCGGATCCCGATCGCATACTTTTCTCTTTACGCAAGGATAACACCGTATTATGATAATGTCAATTTGCGAAAACCACGATTTTCTAAGAGGAGCGCCGCGCTATGGCACACAAGATACCCATATGTGAAATACCTCTCGCCCCTGCTGCTGTTCGGCCTGAACGGCGTGGTGATACTCAACGGCGTTGCCGGCGGTACACGGAGCGCCGTGTTTTTCTCCGTGCTGCTGGGCGAAACGCTGACCCCGCCCGCTGGCTGGACGCGGCTATGGTGCTGGGCGGCGCCATGCTGGCGGAGTTCGTACATCCGCGAAAGTAACGGAAACGATCTCCCCGCCTCCCCCGCGCAAAGTGCAAAACCTCCGGCTGAGCCGGAGGTTTTGCTTTATTTGGCGCATATCTCGCTGATGGCTGCCAGGAGCTCCGTTTTGCCGGTGCCCTTCTCGGCGGAAAAGGGGATCAGCAGCGCCTCCTCCGGCAGGGTCAGCGTCTGGCGGATCAGGGTCAGATTTGGCTCGATCTCGCTCTTTTTCAGCTTGTCCAGCTTGTTGGCCACGACGATGACCGGGCAGCCGGTGCCCTTGAACCAGTCGCACATGGTCACGTCATCGGCGGTGGGCTTGTGCCGCGCATCCACGATCAGCACGCCCAGGGTAATGAGCCCCTCCTCGGCGAAGTAACGCTCCATCAGGCGGCCCCAGCGGTCGCGCTCCTCCTTGGAGACCTTGGCATAGCCGTAGCCGGGCAGGTCGGTGAAGTATAGCCTGCCGTCGATGTCAAAATAGTTGATCTGGCTGGTCTTGCCAGGGGTAGCGCCCACCCGGGCGAAATTCTTGCGGCCCAGCAGCCGGTTAATGACGGAGGACTTGCCCACGTTGCTGCGCCCCGCGAAGGTGACCTGGGGCTTTCCGTCGCGGATAAATGTCTCCGCCCTTACGGCCGAGAGCACGAACTCCGCCTTATTAAAGTTGATCGCCATGACGCACCTCCTGCATAGCCGGACTACCCATCACCGCCAGATGCTCCACCGCCGCCTCTTTTTTCGGCAGGGTCAGTGCATGGGCAAACACGGCGTCCACCGTCTCGGCAGTGATAAAGCGCAGCGCCTCCCGTACGGCGGGATCGATGTCCGCCAGATCCTTCTCGTTTTCCCGGGGAATGATGACGGTCCGGATGCCGCTGCGCTTGGCCGCCATGGTCTTTTCCCGCAGGCCGCCGATGGGCAGCACGCGGCCCCGCAGCGTCACCTCGCCGGTCATAGCCACGTCATGGCGCACGGCGCGGCCCGTCAGGGCCGACAGCATAGCCGTGGCGATAGCGATGCCGGCGGAGGGGCCATCCTTGGGCACCGCGCCCTCCGGGAAGTGGACATGAATGTCCTTGGTCTTATAGAAATCCGGGGCAATGCCCAGCTCGGCGGCACGACTCCGCAGGCAGGTATAGGCCGCCTTTACGGACTCCTGCATCACCTGGCCCAGATTGCCGGTAAGCTCCAGCTTGCCGGTGCCGTCCATCACACCGGCCTCCACCTCCAGCAGCTCGCCGCCCACTTCGGTCCACGCCAGGCCGTTGACAACACCGATCTGGTCGATCTTGCTGCGGGTATCCTGGGCATAGGGCGGCGTATCCAGGAATTCACGCAGGCTCTTAGCTGTAATGTCTATGCGCTTTACGCCCGTTTCCACCAAACGCATGGCGGCGCGGCGGCACAGCTTGCCCAGCTGGCGCTCCAGTGTGCGGACGCCGGACTCCTTGGTATAGTCGGTAATGATGGCCCGCAGGGCTTCATCGTCCAGGCGCAGCTGGCCGCGGCGGATGCCGTTCTCCTTCAGCTGCTTGGGCAGCAGATGCTCGCGGGCGATGTGCAGCTTTTCCTCGTCGGTGTAGCTGCCCAGCTCGATGACCTCCATGCGGTCGAGCAGCGGACGGGGTATGGTGGACGTGGTGTTGGCGGTGGTGATGAACATCACGCGGCTCAGGTCCACAGGCAGCTCGATGAAGTGGTCGCGGAAAGCCCCGTTCTGCTCACTATCCAGTACCTCCAGCAGGGCCGAAGCCGGGTCGCCCCGCATATCGCTGGCCAGCTTGTCGATCTCATCCAGCACCAGCAGAGGGTTCATGGTACCGGCGCGGGTCAGGGCCTCGATAATGCGGCCGGGCATAGCGCCGATATACGTCTTGCGGTGGCCGCGGATATCCGCCTCGTCCCGCACGCCGCCCAGACTCAGCCGGGCGCACTTGCGGTTCATGGCCTTGGCCACGGACAGGGCCACGGAGGTCTTTCCCACGCCGGGAGGCCCCACCAGGCAGAGTATCCTGCCCTTGGCGTCCGGGTTCAGCTGCCGCACGGCGATAAACTCCAAAATGCGCTGCTTGACCTTATCCAGGCCGTAGTGGTCCTTGTCCAGTATCTTTCGGGCCTGCGCCACATCCGCCCTCTCCCGGGTAAGCTTGTGCCAAGGCAGCTCCAGGCACACATCCAGATAGTTGCGTATCACCGAGGCCTCGGCGCTGCCGAAGGGCTGCTTGCCCAGGCGCTCCACCTCTTTTGTCAGCTTGGTATGTATCTCGTCCGGCAGGTCCGCCGCCTGTATCCTGGCGGCGTACTCCCCCAGTTCCTCGTCGCCGTCATCCCCCAGCTCATGCTGCAATACCTTCACCTGCTCCCGCAGGATCATGTCCTTCTGTACCTGGGCCACGCGGCGGCGTACCTTCTGCTCCATTTCGCTCTCCAGTGAGATGACATCCACCTCATGGGTCAGGATATCGTTGACGATACGCAGACGCTTATCCGGGTGCAGCTCCTCCAGCACCCGCTGGCGGTCCTGGTGCCGCAGGGTGATATTCTGGGCGATCAGGTCGGCCAGACGGCCGGTATCACTGCAGTTCAGCACCGCGGCGGCGAAGTCTTCGCCGATGCCGTTGGCCAGCTCGCGGTATTCACCGAAGAGCACATAGGTCCGGCGTATCAGCGCCTCGCTGCGGGCCGTATGGCGGGCCGCCATCTCGGGCAGCAGCTCGGCCTGGGCCTGCAAAAACGGTTTTTTCTGCCACAGCCGGTGCAGCCGCGCCCGGCTCTCGCCCTCCGCGATGACACGCACCGTAGTGTCCGAGGTCTTGATGATCTGCAAAATATGACACACCGTGCCGATGGTGTACAGATCCTCCTCTCCCGGCTCCGCCGTGGACAGGTCCTTCTGCGTCATCGCCAGCAGCCGGCGGTCATTCTCCATGGCGTTGTCCAGAGCGAAGATGGAGATATCGCGCTCCGCGTCAAAGGACACCGTCTGCCCGGGGAAAGCCGTCAAGCCGCGCAGTGCCAGCACCGGAATGTTCCGGGTGATCGTTTCCATAGTTGCCTCCTTTCTCCCGCCGGACGGCGGGCGTTGGGAAAAGGGTAGTATCCGAACTGCCGGAAAAGCCTTGGCTTTTCCGGCAGTCTGAGTCTCTGTTAAGACGCCGGGGCGGTGGAGGTCTTCTCCGCCGTGCCGGTCTTGAATTTAGCGCGCTGCGCCACCTTTTCCGGGTCGTGCAGCACCGTGGGCTCAGCATTCCCGTCCACACACGCCTTTGTAATGGTCACATCGCTGATGGTGGGGTCGGAGGGCACATCGTACATGACCTTGGTCAGCAGTCCCTCCATCACCGCCCGCAGACCGCGCGCGCCGATGTTCCGTGCCAGTGCGGTGTCCGCCACCGCCTCCAGCGCGTCCTGATCGAAATGCAGCTCCACACCATCGTAGCTGAGCAGCTTCTGGTACTGCTTCACCAGCGCGTTCTTCGGCTCGGTGAGTATCCGCACCAGATCCTCCCGGGTCAGCCCCTGCAGGGCGGTGATGACCGGCATACGGCCTACCAACTCGGGGATGATGCCGAACTTCAGCAGATCATGGGGCTGGACCTGCTGGAACAGTTCGCCGGTATGGCGCTCTTTTTTGCTCTGCACCGCATTCTCAAAGCCCATGCTGCGCTTGCCCACCCGGTCCTCAATGATCTTCTCCAGACCGTCGAAGGCGCCGCCGCAGATAAACAAGATGTTGCTGGTATCCAGCTGGATAAACTCCTGATGGGGATGCTTGCGCCCGCCCTGGGGCGGCACATTGGCGACGGTACCCTCCAGGATCTTCAGCAGCGCCTGCTGCACGCCCTCGCCGGACACATCGCGGGTGATGGACGTATTCTCGCTCTTCCGAGCGATCTTGTCGATCTCATCCACGTAGATGATGCCCCGCTCGGCCAGCTCTACGTCGAAATCCGCCGCCTGCAAAAGGCGCAGCAGTATATTCTCTACGTCGTCACCCACATAGCCGGCCTCGGTCAGTGTGGTGGCATCGGCAATGGCAAAGGGGACCTTCAGCACCCGCGCCAGCGTCTGGGCAAACAGCGTCTTGCCGGAGCCGGTAGGGCCGATCATCAGGATATTGCTTTTCTGCAGCTCCACATCCTCGTCGCCGCCGAAATAAATGCGCTTGTAGTGGTTGTACACCGACACGGACAGCGCCACCTTGGCTGCCTCCTGCCCGATAACGTACTGGTCCAGCACGTCGTGTATCTCCTTGGGCGTAGGCAGCTCGTCCATGCTGTCTATACCGTCGGCGGCCGTGGTGTAGCCGTCATTCAGGATATCCATACACAGCTGGACGCACTCGTCGCAAATTCGGACACCGGGACCCTGGATCATGCGATGGACCTGACTCTCCGGCTTGCCGCAGAACGAGCAGCGCAGGGCCTTCTTATCTTCTGCCATTCGTTTTTACCTCTTATAAATGACCTTATCCACCAGGCCGTATTCCCGGGCCTCCTCCGCGATCATCCAGTTGTCGCGCTCGGAATCCGTCTTGATCTGCTCCGGCGTCTTGCCGGTATTCTCCGCCATGATCTTGTTCAGACGCTGCTTGATTTTCAGGAAATGCTCCACATCGATCTCCATATCCGTGACCTTGCCCTGGGTACCGGCGGAGGGCTGGTGGATCATGATCTCCGCGTTGGGCAGCGCGATGCGCTTTCCCTTGGCACCGCTGGACAGCAGGAACGCACCCATGCTGGCGGCCATGCCGATGCAGATGGTGGACACGTCGCACTTAATGTACTGCATGGTGTCATAAATGGCCATACCGGCGGTCACGCTGCCGCCGGGGCTGTTGATATACATCTGAATATCCTTGTCGGGGTCCTGCGCCTCGAGATAGAGAAGCTGTGCCACGACGAGGCTGGCGGTGGTATCATTCACCTCTTCGCCCAGGAATACGATACGGTCGTTGAGCAAGCGGGAGAAAATGTCATAGGAACGCTCACCGCGGTTGGTCTGCTCCACAACGTAAGGGACTAAGCTCATAAAAAATACCTCCTGTATGATAGATGCCTGATTATACCCACCCGACTGTGTTTTTCATAAGAGCCCGCGGCGGCGGGGGAAATGTTTTCACCCCGCCGCGCCGGCTTTTCTCTCTTGTATACAGCGAATTACTCCGCGTCCTTCTTGGCGGTCTTCTTAGCCGCAGGCTTCTTGGCGGGGGCCTTCTCGGCCTTCTCCTCACCCTCGGCCTTCTTCGTCGTCTTCTTGGCGGCAGGCTTCTTGGCGGGCTTCTCCACGATCTCGCCCTCGGCCTCCAGCTCGGCCTTCTCCTCAGCGGGGGCCACAGCCTTGGCGCTGTCCGCCACGACCTTGATGACCTTCTCACGGATGACCTGCTCCTTCACTTCCTCGGGGCGCAGATACTTCTTCACGGTATCCAGATCCATACCGTATTTGTCGGCCACGTTCTTCATCTCAGCCTCCACCTCGTCGTCGGTGGCATCCAACTTCTCGGCATCGATGATCGCCTTGACGGCCAGGTCCATCTTCACCTGCTGCTCAGCAGGGCCGTAGGCCTGCTTGGTAAAGTCGGCCTCGGTGGTGTTGGTCATCTTCAGATACTGGTCGAAGGGGATGCCCTGAGAGGCCAGCTGCTGCTTGAATCCCTCGGTCATCTGGGCGGCCTGCAGCTCCACCATCTCGGTGGGGATCTCGGCCTCGACGCTCTCGGCCACCTTGGCCATCAGCACGTCCTCAAAGGCGCGCTGGGCAGCCTCGGTGCGCTCGACGGTCATCTTCTTTTTAATATCGGCCTTCAGGTCCTTCAGCGTGTCAAACTCGGACACATCCTTGGCAAACTCGTCGTCAATGGTGGGGACTTCCTTGACCTTGACCTCGTTGATCTTCACATGGAAGATCACGGGCTTGCCGGCCAGCTCAGGGGTGTAGTTCTCGGGGAAAGTGATGTCGATATCCTTCTCCTCGCCGGCCTTCATGCCGATCAGCTGGTCCTCGAAGCCGGGGACGAAGCTGCCGGAGCCGATCTCCAGATCAAAATTCTCGCCCTTGCCGCCGTCGAACGCCTTGCCGTTGTCAAAGCCCTCAAAATCGATATCCGCGGTGTCGCCCTTCTTCACAGCGCGGTCCACGGAGACCAGACGGCTGTTGCGGTCCGCCATCTCTTTCAGCCGAGCGTTCACATCGGCAGCAGCCACCTTGACCTCCGCCTTAGGCGCCTCCAGGCCCTTGTACTGGCCCAGCTTCACCTCAGGGTATATGGCCACGGTGCACTTGAACACCACACCGTCCTTGGTACAGCTCTCCATCTCCACCTCGGGATAGCCGACGACGTTCAGTTCCTGCTCCTTCACGGCGGCCTCATAGGCGTCGGGGAGAATGATATTCACGGCTTCCTCATAAAAGACCTCGGCGCCGTACATCTTCTCGATGATCTTACGGGGGGCCTTACCCACGCGGAAGCCGGGTACGTTGATCTTACCGCGCATCTTCAGATACGCTTTGTTGACGGCGGCCTCGAATTCCTCGGCGCTCGTCTCGATGGTCAGTGCGACCCTGCTCTTTTCCAGTTTCTCGCAGCTTTTCACAGTCATTTGTTATTTCCTCCGTTCCGCATGGACAGGTTGTCGTGCCGATGTCCATACAATATAGTATCATAGCAGAAAGCTACGAAAATTTCCACTATTTTTTTTAGTTTTTTCCCTGTTTTTTCAGATTTCTGTATGCCGCAGGAATTAGTGATCAATCGCAAATCTTGACAGGGGTAAAATCAAGGTAGTCAGCGGCCACCAGATGGAATTCCGTGTTGTAATGGCGGCCCTCCAGCGCACGCTTCTGGGCGGCGCCGTGGAGGTGGCCGAAATAGCACTCCTTAACGCCGTAGCGCTGCAGCAGGCGCAGTATCTCCGGACATTCATAGCCCTGATACAAAGGCGGGTAATGCAGAAAACATATCTTTTCACAACTTTCTCCCGCCATTTTCAATGATATTTCCAGTCTTCCTACCTCTCGCGCTAACATTTTTTCGTTGTGTGTGCCCTGGTTGTCCAGCTCGTAAAACCAGCCGCGGGTGCCGCATAGCGATATATCGTTATAACGCAGGCAGTTGTTGTGCAGTATCTCCAGAGAATACAGGCCGTACTCGTCAAAAAAGCGCTGCATTTTGGCGGCGGTGTTCCACCAGTAATCGTGGTTGCCCTTCATTAAAATCTTCCGGCCCGGGAGGTTGTGAATAAACGTTAAATCGTTCAGTGACTCCTCCAGGCTCATACCCCAACTGAGATCGCCGCAGAGCACGGTGGTGTCATTTTCCGTCACCGCCGAGAAACCTCGTTGTATCTTCTCCACATAATTCTGCCAGCGGTCGCCGAAGATATCCATGGGCTTGTCGCTGCCTAGGGACAGGTGCAGATCGCCAATGGTATAGAGTGCCACAGGTCCCCTCCTCTCTTTATTTTCAGTATATGTAATGCGATATCACTTCACAATATCCTTCGCCAGTTGTTCCAGAAAATATCCTCCAGCAGCGACTGGGGATATCCCCTCTCCTCCAACGCCTGATAGAGCTTAGCCACGTCCTGCACGCCGGTCATACCAGCAGCCAGGGCCTCGCAGCCATCCAGGTCGCCGCCGATGGCAACTGTCGACTCGCCGCTAAGTGAGAGAAAATGCTCGATGTGGGCAATGAGATCGTCCATGTGGCCGCCGCCTACGAAATCGAGGTAGAGATTGATGCCGACCACGCCGCCGGTATCGCGGACGGCGCGGAACATATCATCGGTAAGATTTCGTCTGTGCGGGCACAGGCCGGGGGCGCGGGCGTTGGAATGAGAGGCCACGACGGGGCCTTTCGCTGCCTGTATCACGTCCCAGAAACCGGCATCAGATATGTGAGAAACATCTGCAAATATTCCGTATTCATACATTTTTGCAACGAATTCACGACCATAAACAGACAATCCGCGGTCAGGCTCATCGGCGCAGGAGCCTGAGAGGACATTGGCGTTGTTCCAGACCGGATTGATCAGTCGGACACCCCAGGAGGCCACGGTTTCCAGGTGATCCAGGGCACAGTCCAGCAGGTCGGCCCCCTCGACGCTCAAGAGCGCGGCGGTCCGGTGTTGGGCAGCTGCAGCGTCCACCTCCGCGCCGGTTTTGCACTGTGAGACCAGGTCGGAATTTTCCTGTATTTGGGAAAGGAACCAATCGTGCATTTCACGAAGTTTCGTCCATGCGGTATTTGGGGGCAGCGCGCGTACATCGTCGTACAGGGCAAAAAACTGAGCGCGTTTCCGGTAGTGTTGACCACGGAGCAGGTCCACGTGGCCCCTGTTTTCCCGCAGGGCGGCGCAGGCGGAAAAGTAGGCGCGGCACTCGTCCTCCGTAGCGCCGTAGTCCGGCACCGCCTCTCTTTTCATGCAGCGCCATATCGTATCACAATGTCCGTCAAAATACGGTATATTCTGTATTTCCGTCACAAAAATATTCCTTTCTTACAGCAGCGAAGGCAGGCTGTACCCCCTGTTTTTTTCGGTTTTCTTTCCAATTTCTGTCACTGAAAGGCATCCTCTACATACACGATACGGACGCTTTTTTCATCCCCGGGCGCGGCGGCGTAGACCTCGGCCACGTCAAAGCGGGCGGGGCAATTCAAGCCGTTGTCGCAGAGGTAAAAGAGCGCGGTTTTTCGGATACGGGCCTGTTTGCCGGCGGTGACGTATTCCCGGGGCAGGCCCATCTGCGTATTGGTGCGGGTCTTGACCTCCACGAAGCAGAGGACGCTCTTATCCCAGGCGATCAGGTCGATCTCGCCGAAGCGGCAGCGGTAGCTGTGTGCCGCCAGCTTATACCCTTTTTCCCGGAGATAGTCGGCCACCAGAGCCTCGCCCCAAACGCCTTCTGAACGGCTCATCGTTAACCTCCCCTTTTCGACGCGGTCTGCACAGGAAAAAATCCCGCTATTTTCTGTGCAGATACCTGTATTTTGTTTAAACGTTTCTGATACCTTATCTCTACTTTTTTTATACCCGATCTGTATCTGCTCGGTATCCGGGCTGTACCTTATGTGAATATTCTGTAGATGCTCTGTGCCATGCCGTGAAAAACGCTTTATGTCCGCCCACCGGCGGACCATTTTTTCAGGAAGGACATACGATGTTCCGCGCATGGGCCGAACTTATCCAGCATTTCGTAATGCAGCTTTGTACCGTAGCCCTTGTGCCTGGCAAACTGATACTCCGGGTACTGCTTATCCAGCACGTCGATGACATAGTGGTCACGGCTGACCTTGGCCAGGATGGAGGCGGCGGCGATGGAGGCGGCGTGCGCGTCACCGCCCACGATACAGCGGTGGGGCGTGGTGACAGCAGCGAACTTACCGTGGTCACGGTTGCCGTCGATGAGGGCGAAGTCCGGCCGCGGTGCCAAACCATCGATGGCCAGCTGCATGGCCTTCATGCGGGCGGAGAGGATATCCGTCTCGTCGATCTCCCCAGCGGAGACGGAGGCCACGGACCAGGTCAAGGCCTGCTGCTGTATCCGCAGGAAAAGGGCCTCCCGCTTCTTTTCCGTCAGCTTTTTGGAGTCGTTCAGGCCGGGAAGCTCGAACTTCTCCGGGAGAATAACGGCGGCGGCGTAAACAGGTCCCATCAGCGGACCGGCACCGGCCTCATCCACCCCGCAGACAAGGGCATAGCCAGTGTCATGGGCCTGCTGTTCGTAGCTCAGATCTTCCATATCAGCAATACTCCACTATTATCTTCCTGCACGCGCGGCAGACGGAGGCGGAGAGCTTCGTTTCGCTGAAGGCAGACCCCGTCGAATAGTGCCAGCCGTCCAGCACGATGCCGTTCTGACCGGTGATGTATTTCTTCGTCAGGATCAGGGCATCGGCATCGCCGTCCGGCGGCAGAAAGTACAGACCGCGGCTGCCGCAGGCCAGGAGCTTACCCTGCTCCATCTCTTTTCCGCAAACGGGACAATTCATGGCGTTACCTCCTCTGTGGGTGCAGTCTCCAAGGTGAAGCGGCCCAGCTTGCCGGCGCGGAACTCGTCCAGCAGGATGCGGGCCATGCGCTCGGTGTCCACTTGGGCGCCGCGCATGAGAAACCCGCGCTTACGCCCGGCCTTCTCCAGCAGCTCGTAGCCGGTGTCGCCGGGCTCCACCTCTATTTTATAGCGTTCGGTGAGGGTATCGGCGTAGTGGGCGGCCAAATAGTCCATGAGATAGCAGGCCAGCTCCTCGATATCCAGCACATCGTCCTTCACCGCTCCTGTAAAGGCTAAACGCTTGCCAACCTCCGGGTCGTCGAACTTCGGCCAGAGGATGCCGGGGGTGTCCAGCAGCTCCAGCGCGGGGTCCACGGGGACCCACTGCTTGGAACGGGTGACACCGGGACGGTCCTCGGCCCGGGCGGTCTTGCGGTGGGCCACCTTATTGATAAAGGTGGACTTGCCCACATTGGGGACACCCAGGACCATGACACGGACCACCTTGCCCACCTGGCCTCTGGCCGCGGCGGCGGCCAGCTTATCCCGCAGCAGCTCGCGGACGGCGGCGGAAAATTTCTCGGTGCCTACGCCGTTTTTGGCGTTGGCCTCCAGCACGGCGCAGCCCTGGGTGCGGAAATACTGGGTCCAGCGGCGGGTCTCGGCCGGGTCGGCCTGGTCGGCACGGTTGAGGACGATGAGCCGGGGCTTGCCGGCGGTCAGCTCGTCCACGTCCGGATTACGGGAGGACATCGGGATGCGGGCGTCCACGATCTCGCAGACGGCATCCATATTCTTGATCTCGGCGGAGATCATGCGCTTGGTCTTGGTCATGTGACCGGGGAACCAGCTCAGATTGTCGATTTGCATAGAGGCACCTCTCTTCTCGAGGGTAGTATAGCATACGCAGGAGAAAAAGAAAAGCACCCACTTTTGGTGGATGCTCTCTTTTGGATCGATGCTTACAGCTTCTCGCGGACCTTGGCTGCCTTGCCGACGCGGTCGCGCAGGTAGTACAGCTTGGCGCGGCGGACATAGCCGTGGCGCACGGTCTCGATCTTCTCGATAGAGGGAGAGTGGACGGGGAAGACCTTTTCCACGCCGACGCCGTAGGACAGGCGGCGGACGGTGATGGTCTCTTCGATGCCGCCGTGCTTCTTGGCGATGACGGTGCCCTCGAAGACCTGGACACGCTCACGGGCGCCTTCCTTGACCTTCACGTGGACGCGAACGGTGTCGCCCACCAGGATCTGGGGGACTTCCTTCAGCTGCTTCTCGTTCAGTGCTTTGATGAGATCCATGGATATTTCCTCCTAAATTATAGGTGTTCATGCCGCCATTTGACGATATCCGCGCACATTCGGGATATCGGCGACAGAGGACCGCCCTTTTCACGCCATGATAGAATAGCATAGATGGCAGAGAAATGCAAGGGTTTTTTACTATATCAGCGAAAAATGTTGCCGGAGGCGTCCAGCAGCTCGCGGCGGCGGATACGGGTGAAGTTCGGGGTCAGCGCCGGCAGGTGGGCCGCGATGGCCTTCTCCAGCAGCTGAGGGTTCAGGCCGGGGTTCTGGGCCTGGACCACCACGGTGCCGGTAACGGCATGAGCGCCGGACAGGAAGTGTACTTTCTGTATCATGGGAGCGATATCCACGTCGGCCAGGTCCTTGCGCTTGGTGCGCTTCTGGATGACCAGCGCCGGGCGGGTAAACAGGGCCGTCAGGGCCTCGGCAGCGCCGGCGGGGACACCGGCGTCGTACTCAAAGGTGACATCCGCCCGGAGATACGCCAGGTCGCGGACGGGGCGGGACGCCGGATAGCAGTCCAGCACGCGCAGACCGGAGGGCATACCGGTGTTGAGCTTTTCGGCGATGCCGCGGCCGTCAGTGTCCTGGGTGACCTCGAAGTCCAGGAGCTCGCAGTCGCTGGACTGGCCCACGGGCAGGGGCAGGACGATGGAGATGATGGGATGAGGGTGGTAGCCCTGGGAGTGCTTGATATCCAGCTCGGTACGGGGGAAGGCGCGCTGGAAGGTGCGGAGCAGGTCCAGGTGGGAGATATAGGAGGCCTGGGCCTCCTTGATGAACAGGAGACGGAGCTTAGACATCGCACTTCCCTCCTACAAGTTTGTTGGCGCCGCAGCCGTTGCAGCGGGTGCGGCAGTCGGGGGTGGTCAGGGACGCATAGGCCTGATGGCGCTCACGCTTCAGATAGTCCTGCGTCACGCCGGAGGAGATCATGCTCCAGGGGAGCAGCTCGTCCTCGGACCGGGTGCGGTTGGCGTAGAAATGGGGGTCAAGGCCGCACGCGTCGAAGGCCTCCAGCCAGCGATCCAGGGAAAAATACTCCTCCCAGGCGTCAAGGTGAGCGCCTTTACGCCACGCTGTTTCCAACACTTTTCCCAGACGGCGGTCGCCCCGGGCGAGGACGGCCTCCAGGAAGCTGGTGTCGGAGTCGTGCCAGTTGTAGGTGACGGTCTTGGTCTTGATGGCGTCGCGGAGCAGGGCCACACGGCGCTCGTACTCGGCCTTGGAGATCTGGGGTTCCCACTGGAAGGCGGTATGGGGCTTGGGCACGAACCAGCTGGTGGAGACGGTGATGCGGATGCCCCGCTGCTTGTTCTGGGCGCTCTCGCGCCAGGCGTGCATGACACGGGCGGCCACGTCGGCAATGCCCAGGACGTCCTCATCCGTCTCGGTGGGCAGGCCCAGCATGAAGTAGAGCTTCACGGCGCTGTAGCCGCCGGCAAAGGCCGTGCGGCAGCTTTGCAGCAGGTCCTCCAGCGTGACATTCTTGTTGATGACGTCCCGCAGGCGCTGGGTGCCGGCCTCCGGCGCGAAGGTCAGGCCGGTCTTGCGGCCTTTGGCCAGCCGCTGCATCAGGTCCATGGAGAAGTTGTCGGCGCGGAGACTGGGCAGGGACAGGCTGACATGACGGGCATCGCAGAAGGGCTCCAGCTCGTCGCACAGGTCCGTCAGCGGCGGGTAGTCGCTGGTGGACAGGCTGGAGAGTGTGACCTCCTGATAGCCGGTGTCGTCGCAGGAGCGGACGCAGTAGTCGGCGCAGAGGTCGCGGCTGCGATTGCGGACCGGGCGGTAGACATAGCCCGCCTGACAGAAGCGGCAGCCGCGGATGCAGCCCCGGAACAGCTCCAGGGTGACGCGGTCCTGGACGATCTCGGTGGAGGGGACGATGGTATTTACCGGGAAATAGGACTTGTCCATGTCGTGGACGATGCGCTTTGTCACCACGGCAGGTGCGCCGTCACGGGGCGTGATGGACGCCACGGTGCCGTCGTCGTGATAGGTCACATCGTAAAGGGACGGGACATAGATACCGTCCAGTCGGGCAGCGGCGCGGAGAAAATCGGCCTTGCTCCAGCCCTCGCGGCGGGCGCGGCGGTGGAGCTCCACCAGCTCCACGGTGACGTCCTCGCCCTCGCCCAGGCTGACCAGATCGATGAAGTCGGCCAGGGGCTCGGCGTTGTACATGGCGGTGCCGCCGGCGATGACCAGCGGGGTCAGACCGGTGCGGTCCGCGGCGTGGAGGGGGATGTGGGCCAGGTCCAGCATATTGAGGATGGCGGGAAAGGCCATCTCATAGCCAACGGAGAAGGCCACAATGTCATAGTCGGTGATGGGGTCGCCGGATTCCAGGGCAAAAAGGGGCATTTCCGCCTGACGCAGCTCGGCCTCCATGTCGCCCCAGGGAGCGAACACGCGCTCGCACCAGACGCCGGGGATATTGTTCATTACGCCGTAGAGGATACGCATACCCAGGTTGGACATACCGATCTCGTAGGTATCCGGGAAGCAGAAGGCAATGCGGGTGTCTACCGCCGCCTTGTCCTTGAGGATGGCGTTGTATTCGCCGCCCACGTAGCGGGCGGGCTTTTGCACCCGGGGCAGGATGCGTTCCAGTCGTTTATCCATGGTGTAGTCCTCTCCCCTCCCCTGCCCGACGGAGCGTGGGCGGGGAGCTATTTCTTGTAACAGTTCATTTTATCCGGTTTTGCGCCGTTTGGCAAGACCCCTTTTACGGCCAGCCAAAGGACGCCGGGCAGCAGGAACAGCCCCGCGCCGGTGGTCAGCGTCAGGTACAGGCACAGGACCAGCAGGGCGGCGGAGGCAACGGCGCCCACCGCATAGGCCACGCGGTCGGCGGTGTAGGGCTCGGTGCAGAGCGCCGTCAGCAGCCAGAGGAGGCGGCCGCCGTCCATAGGGCGGACCGGCAGCAAATTCAGCGCGCCCAAGATCAGGTGGGCACCGGCAAAGGGGGCCAGGGGCGGCCAGCCGGTCAGGGACAGCAGCGCCCAGAGCAGGAGGTTGCAGCCGGGGCCGGCGGCCACGGCCAGCAGCTCGCCGCCGTAGGACAGGCGGTGGAGGTCCGGCACGTACAGCTCCGCGCCGGTGGCGGAGAGGGTCAGGCGGCGGGGCGGCGTGTGGAGCGCATGGAGGGTCAGGACGTGGGCCAGCTCGTGGCACAGGGCGGCGGATAGGAGCGCGGCAGGCAGGGTCAACCCTCGGGAGAGCAGCAGAAACGCCGCCAGCAGCACCAGCGCAGAGGGCGAGACGGTGAGGGCGGCGGATGGCTTACGCAAATGTAACATAATAAATGGGGTTCAGATAGGTGTCGTCGTGGTGAAGTTCAAAATGCAGGTGAAAGCCGGTGGCACGGCCGGTATCCCCCATCTCGGCGATGGGGTCGCCGACCCTCACCTGCTGGCCGTCGGAGGCGGTGATCTTACGGCAGTGGGCATAAAGAGTGGAAAAACCGCCGGCGTGGGTGACGGTGACGTAGCTGCCCAAGTCGGTGCTGCTGCCGATAGCCGTCACCGTTCCATCGGCAAAGGCGCGGATGACTGCGCCCTCCTCCCCCGCGATGTCCAGGCCGTAGTGAAATCGACCGTCGCCCTCCAGGGGGTCGCTGCGGCAGCCGAACAGTGAGGTGATCTGACCCGCCGCGACCGGGTCAACGTAGTCGAAGTCCAGGACCCGCTGGAGCATCTCCACATTGTCCGGCAGTGTCTCCGACCGGGAGACAGCGGGGGCGGCGGGTATCTCCGACGTGCCGAAAACGGCGGTGTAAGCATCGTTGAGGGCGTCAGAGACGGTGGATCCGTCCGCAAAGGCCCGGCCGGCAGCGGAGAACACCTCTACGAAGTCGGTATCGGCACCCAGCAGATCCAGCAGCGTGGCGCGGCAGCGATCCAGCGCCGCCGGAAAGAGAAATTTCATGGCAATGACCGCCAACAGCAGCGCGGCGGAGATCACCAACTGGGCCATACGGCGACGGACGCCGGGAACGGGCGCCGCAGCGGACTTCGTCCGGTCCGGGCGGGGCGTGGGGCGAGACGGGGCTTTGCGGGGCGGGACACTGCGGCGGGACGGAGCTATGCGTTTACCGGCGTAGGACACGGGGCGCTGGGACATGGCGGAACACCTCCTTCTTTTCCAGAGCACTATATGCAATAGACGAAGGCGTTAGACATACAAGTGAAAGTTGGGAAATTATACTTGACAGCCGCGCCGTCAGGAAATATAATGGGAGGGCTGACGGGGTGTAGCGCAGCTGGTAGCGCGCTTGGTTCGGGACCAAGAGGCCGGGGGTTCAAGTCCCCCCACTCCGACCATGCAGAGTGTCCTTATAGGATTTGAGTATCCTGTAACGGGCACTCCGCATTTTTTATTTCCAATCTTATACCGCAACCTCTGCCGGGGCGTAGCTGACAGCTACGCCCTTTCTCGTTTCCATGATGATGTCAGCCTCCGGGATCTTCTTGCGGTCAGGCACTTCAAAGGCACCGATACAGTTATAGTGAATAACAATCCGCTGATTGGTGACGCCGTCCCGTTTTTCCGCATGGTACACGTCGATATGGTCAATCAGCTCGGACACCATACGCTGGGTAATTTTCGTAACATGAGTATAGCGCCGTACCATTTGCAGATAGTCCTCCATATCCATCTGCTGTCCTTCGGCCTTTTTCAGTTCCAGCCGCAAGGCTTTGATCTTTGCGCTGATCTCGCCCTGCTCCTGCTCGTATCGCTTTGACATCCTGGCAAACCGGGCATCGTCAATCTTTCCTGCCACATTATCCTCATATAGCCTTTCAAAGAGCATATCCAATTCCTTGTCACGGGTCAGTAGCGCATTTAATTCCCGTTGTTTCCGCGCCCGGTCATTTTCAGCGACCTTTGCGGAACGGCCAAGCATGGTTTTTACGAAGTCGTGTTCGTACTCGTTGGCAAAGGCGGCCAGACGGTTGACCTCATACAGCACCACCTGCTCCAGAAAATCCAGACGGATGTAATGTGTTGCCGAGCATTTCCGCAAACCGGAATTGTGGTTTTGACAGCTGAAATACTTGATGTCGTGGTTTTTCTGGTTGAAGTGGAAGTTGAGATTGCCACCGCACTCGGGGCATTTCAGCCGCCCGGAGAACACGCTTGGCTCTTGGGTAACGGTGGGTTTCTTGCGGCGGGTTCCTTTCTGCATGGTCTGCACTTTTTCCCATGTGGCCCGGTCAATGATCGGCTCATGGACATTGAGAAAGATAGCTCGGTTTTCCTCCGGGTTTTCAATGCGCCGTTTCATTTTGTAGGATTTGGAATAGCTCTTGAAGTTAATGACATCTCCGCAGTATTCCTGCAAGGTGAGAATTTTCTTGATGGTGGTATGTCCCCATTTGGTAGGCTCCAGCGTGCTTTTGGAGCCACTGCGGTTGACGCCCTTGCTCCGCCAATAGTAGGTGGGATTGACGATGCCATCAACTCCCAAAGCGTTTGCAATTTCCGCCAATCCATACCCCTCTAACGCCATGTCATAGATACGCCGTACCACATCAGCGGCCTCCGGGTCAATCACCCAAAAGCGGGAATCATCCGGGTTTTTGATATAGCCATAGGGCGGCTGGGACAGTGGAATACCAGCGTTGCCTTTCATCTTGTTGACGATTTTCCGCTTCTTCGAGATGTCCTTGGCATACCATTCATTCATAATATTGCGGAACGGGGTAAACTCGTTGTCTCCCTCGTCACTGTCCACACCGTCAGATACGGCGATTAACCGCACATCATGTTCCGGGAAAAATTCTTCCGTCAGCTTGCCGACCTCGATGTAGTTGCGTCCCAGCCGGGACAGGTCTTTGACAAACACAGCGGAGATATACCCGGCTTCAATAGCGGTTATCATTTTCTGAAATCCGGGCCGCTTCATAGTAGTGCCCGTGATCCCATCATCCACGAAAAACAAGGTATCTGCATAACCTTTTTCTTTTGCTGCCTTTTGGAGTATCTTCTTCTGATTTTGGATACTGTTGGACTCGGTGTCCATGTTATCGTCGCGGCTCAGCCGGCAATAGAGGGCGGCGGTGCCAAAATTGTGATTACCCGACAGTTTCAAAATGTCCTCCTTCCACGGGTGTCGGACAATCAGTATTTCCAAGTATATTGTACCCCCGACTGCCGCTCGTGTTAAGGATGTCGCCGTTTTCCAAATCCGCCAGCATGAGTTTTAGGAGAATGTCCTCCATCGTTTCTCCCGATCTTTTGTCCTTATAGACCGGGGTAACGATGAAATGAATTTTGCCCACTTGATAGGTGTACTGCTCCGGCATTACGCCTCCTTTCGCATAGATAAAACCAAGGGACGGCGACGCAGCGCCGCCCCTTGGTCCTTCCCTGAGAGGGGGACTTCGGGACAACTTGTCCCAAAGTTCACCCCTCGTATACCAAGGACAGAAAACAGGCAAAACCGGGGGTATATTACCAATTTTCTTTCAGATACTCTTTCATGCTCTCAAGGCCCCGCAGGACGGAGCCTCGCACTGAGCCGCTATGTACGCCCTCGGCTCGTCCAACCTCGGAAAAGCGTTTACCGTCAATGACACACGCCTCCACACGGCGGCCCTGCGTTTCGGGCAAAGTGTTCAGCGCGTTCCAGAGGTAGAAAAACCGTTCCTGCCGCAGCACCAGCTCTTCCGGGGACGGCTCATGCAGACAAGCCGAATATTCAATGCCGTCATCGCAGTCCAGCGAATACTGCGCCTTGTTGCGGGTAACACGGCGGCGGTAGGCGGCCTCATACCGCTTGTCGGCCTTCAGTTCTTCCGCTACTTCGTCGGAAATCTCAACATATTCATCGTGGGTGTACCAAGCGTAAAAGTCCTTCAAATTGATCGTAGTCATTATATTTTCCTCCGTTCAGATTTTTGTGGTGGGTTGATAAGCGATTTGAACGGAGGTGCGGCGGGGATCGGCATCCGGGGCAGCCCTTACCGACCTTGGGACAAGTTGTCCCAAAGTAGGCATAGAAAAACGCGCTTGCATGGCGCAGAGCCACACAAGCGCGTGAAATGATATATTCATTTACATACTGGCAGATTTCATATCCAAGGCCGGACTTGCCCGGAGGGGAAGCTACGCTTTTTTTAGCAGGTGAAGATCATGCGTACAATAAAAAAGCAAAATGAACACAACGATCCCTCCTTGGAAACCGCCGTGTCCTTAAAAAAGGGCGACTTTAATACACCCCCCGTAAATCCATTTTTTCAAAAGGAAAACGGCGGCTTGAAATGCAATATTTCAAAGCCGCCGTCATCTTTGCAAAGCCGGACGGCTTCTGCTCAGGTGTTATTCGACATTCTCAATCGATTCGACAATGTTCATTTTTGCAATAGAGCGCAGCGGGATCGCCGTTGCCAGCAGGCAGGCCGCAACAGAAACCACAGCAACCTCTATAATCGCCATGACGGGAACGGTAACAAGCTGTAAGGTGTCCGTCTTTGCTGCCCCGACAAAGATACAGCAGACATACCCCAACACCGCACCAATCACAGACGCAAAGATAGCGTAATAGGCACCCTCCCACAAGAATGTTTTATAAAGGCTTGCGGCGCTCATTCCAATAGCCCGCTGCATACCGATCTCGCCTACACGAGTATGGATGTTGCTGTAAACGGTATTGATGATATTCAGAACACCGATGACACCGATAAAAGCAATCAGTACCCAGCACAGCATCTTGACTTGTGCAAAGCTCTCCGCCATTTCGTCGCTGCTTTGACGGTAAGAGAGCCAGTGCGTTCCCGGCTGTTCGCTACACCAGTTGTCCAGCCAACTTTCAAAGGCATCTGCATCTGCATTCTCTTTGAGTGTTGGGTATATTTCCGAATAGCTGTCATCTCCAAGCAGATAGCTATATAGCTCACCGTTTACAATGATCTGGACACCATTTGTAAAACCAGCATTATTGATAATAACAGGGGTATCAGTAAGTCCTACCACGCGGACTATTTTATCTCCCAGCCGGATTGTGTCGCCAACGGCAAGGTTTGTCTGCTGTATGCCCGTATCTCCATACGAAAAAGCAATGGGATTTTGAATCAAGCAGCCCGTTCCGTCATTCAACGCTTGCTTATCCTCTTCAGACAAATCAGGGGCATAGGTGCGGAACTGCCCTTCATCAACGCTTGCGAGTTGCAAGGTTTCATGGCTCTGCACGGACAAATCCGTTTCAAAGGGCAGCACATCTCCGGCTCCCGGCATAAACACGGAAAGCCGGGTAGTGGAAACACCCTCTACCGCATCATTCGCTTCTAGCGTTTTCACGGCTTCTGCCGGAATGCCGACGGTTTCATTTGTAATCGCATAGTCGCCGGAATACATATTCTGAATGGAGCTGCTGGCGTCGAGCAGCCCGGTAAAGCTCTGTAAGGCGACAAAAACGGTAATACTCATAACCAGGGACAAGATTGTAACAACTGTCCTGCCTCGTCCGCGTTTCAAGCTGAGCCGTGCGTAGTAGGCATCAAAATTGCGGATGGTGCGATTTTTCTTTACCCGGCGCCTGATCTTCACTGTTTGTCCGGACATCGCAACCGTGGGAGAAACGCGGGAGGCGTACCGCGCCGCGGGAAAAGCAGCCAACATTGCAAAGATCAGCGTGACCGCAACACTGGCAAAGAGCATTGGCAGTTTTACCGTGCTGGCAGCACTGATGGCAGAGTTCAGTTCGGAAGTGCTGTTTGCCATGAATATTTCGGGATTGAGAACGCCAGTTGCCGCGATCAACGCCCCTTTTGCCGACAGAGTACCAATCAGCAGCCCAACAGGAAGCCCAGCTCCGCAAAGGATCAAGAGTTGTACGGACACCAAGCGATAAATCTGTCCCCGCTGTCCACCGATGGCGCGAAGCGTTCCATATTCCTTGATACGCTTTGTGATGGAGATTTTCAGAATATTATAGATCACCAGCCCGGCCGCAAGCAAAACCAATACGCCTACCAAGATACAAGCTACCGTCATAAAGGAAAAACCTGCGTCAGTGCAGCTATCCTCGTCTGCATCATAGGCAATACCGAGTGCGTGAAGCAGAACCCAGTTGTACTGGATATACCGATCATCTTCCTGCAATTTTGCCGCAAGATCACAGACAATGCTCTGAAAATCCTGTTTGCTGTGGGTTTTGAAATCGGTGGAATAGAGCAGATATTCGTCCGGTAATACACTTTCTGCTGTTCCATTTCCGACAATTCCAACAACCGTACCAGTTGCATAGCCGAGGTAACTATTCTCCAAAATGCCTGTCAGGGTGAAGTCAGCGACATATTCGACCTCCGGCAATGATCCGTCCATGACATATACGCTCAAATCCAAAGAAATGGTGTCCCCAATCGCAGCATCCAAGCCGAGATCGTGCAGCGCATCTTCCGACAAGGCCACTTCATTTGCTTTTTTCGGCAAACGACCCTCTTTTATCTCGCTGATTGCCGGGTACATTGCCAAAGCATTGTCGTGATACTCCCGGAGATACAAGGTCAAGCTGCTGTTGCCAAGTGTTGTGCTGCCGACAAAGATGATGTCGCCTACGTCATACAGGCGATCATCCTCATGGAGCTTTTGCGTCTGTTCCCGGCCGAGTTGATGAAAAGTTACATAGCGGTTTCCGTTCAGTCCCGCAGCCTGCTGGACACGCATAGATTGCAATATGCCGATGGATTGACCGATCACAGTGGTCATAATCGTTGACGTAATAACGGCAATCAGGATTAAAACCGCCGTAATTTTCTGTGCCTTCAGTTCTTTCCAAGCAAGTGCCAGATAGGATTTCATTTCACAGTCACCTCCGAAAGCACCCCGTCGATGATGGTAAAACGGCGCTCTGCCATCTCTGCAATGTCAGGATCGTGGGTAATGACAATGAGGGTTTTATTCATCTTCGCCCGAAGATCACAGAGCATTTCCATAACCTCACTGCCGCTTTTGGTATCAAGATTTCCTGTCGGCTCGTCGGCGAAGATGATGTCTGGCTTTGCGATCAGAGCGCGGGCGATTGCCACGCGCTGCTGCTGCCCGCCGGACAGTTCATGGGGCAGATGGTTCAAACGGCTGTCGATCCCTAAAAAGGCTGCGATCTCCTGTAAATAGGCATTGTCCGGCTGGCGCTTGTCGAGAAGCAGCGGCATGATGATATTCTCCTGCGCTGTCAGCACCGGGAGCAGATTGAATTGCTGGAAGATGAAGCCGATCTTTTGGCGGCGGAACGCCGATAACTCCTTGTCACTGCCGTGATGGATGCCGGTATCGCCATACAACACCTTGCCGGAAGTTGGCGTGTCCAATCCGCTGATGATGTGAAGCAGCGTACTTTTGCCACTGCCTGACGGCCCCATAATGGAGATGAAGTCACCGGAGTGGATTGTCATATTTGCATGGCACAGCGCAACGACTTTGTTCTCGCCTGTACCGTAGATTTTGGAAACATCGTTTACTTGAATATCCATGAAAAAACTCTCCTTATCGGTTTGATAAGGAGAGTATAAAAGGCAAATCTCAAAAAACGCTCAAGAGTTATGAGATTTTCAAAATAGCGGAGGCAACAGCCCCGATATCGGTATTTGCGATTTTCAACGTACCGCCGTGTTTGCGGCAAAGAAGATCGCAGATATAAAGTCCCATGCCCAAATGCTCCGCTTCTTCCGTACCTTTGCGGAACGGCTGGATGCCGTTTTTCAAAAGCTCCGCCGGAAACCCGTCGCCATCATCCGCAATTTCCAGTTTCAGATTTTCGCCCTCTATGGAGAGTTCTACCGAAACATTCTCTTTTGCAAATCGGAGAGCATTTGTTGTAAGGTTCTCAGCAACTTGAAACAACATCCCTTTATCCAGTGTGACAGTGCCGCCTGCGGATAGACCGTGAAAGTAAAGCTGCTTTCCATGATCGGCTGCGGAAAAGCCAAGTGCTTTTTCCAAATCGGCGCTCAGCGCAGCGGTGTCAAAAGTCACTTTTTCCGGCTGCACCTGCTCCAACCGTTGAACCTTGCTCATAGTTTCCACATAGCGTTCGATGCGCCCTGTATAGGCTTCCATGCGCTCAAGATTATCCATGAGCTGCGGCGTATTGCCGCTATCTGCACACTGTTTTGCCATTTTTGCCGAGCCTTTTAAGACCGTTATCGGGTTTCGGAGATCGTGGGAGAACGCGGCGTTCAGCCGTTTCCGTTCCTCAGTTTGCCGCCACAGCTCGCGGTTGCTGTTCAATAGCGATTGCCGCATGGTTTCAAATGCAACACAGAGCTGTCCCAGCTCGTCCCCAGACACGGATGGAATGGTAAAGTCCAAATCATTCTCCATCATGCGGTTTGCTCCATCCATGAGAATAGCAAGCGGCTCTTTCAGTTTCCAGCGATAGAACAGCGATGCAGTTAATATCAAAGCGACAATGAAGAATAGAATCGGTAAGCAAAATTGTAAAACCGCCAGCACATTCCCGGCTACGGCTGTTCCGGCTGTTGGCTCTGGAAATTCTGTTTTTGTAATGGCATCTGCGCCGACAACAATTTGGACGCCGGATGGGTCAAGTGCCGCGCTTAATTTTGTGCAGCCCCAAAAGACGACAGCGGAGAGGATCACTGCCAGCAATAGGTTCACGAACGTCAGAGAAAACAAGGACTTTTTCAGGCTCATGTTTTTTATCCATTCCATTTGTAGCCCACCCCCCAAACTGTTTCAATATAGCTGTGACGCGACAAGGCAGCAAACTTGTTTCGTATTTTTCGGATATGCTCCATGACCGTATCACTGTTACCATCGCTGTCCAGCCCCCACACAAGTTCATAAATCCGCTCCCGGTCAAAGACCTGTCCCGCATTGGCGGAAAGAAGCTCCACAATATCAAACTCTTTCCGCGATAAGCCGATTCTTTCGCCGTTTATGGATACCTCGCGCTTGGAATAGTCGATCACCATTTCAGAGAAAAAGCGGAGTTCGGATTGCCCCTGCTTTCTGTTTTCCCGCCGCAAGTGTGCAGCGACCCTTGCGCCTAATTCATCAATGTCAAACGGCTTTATGATATAGTCATCCGCTCCAACCTGAAACCCTTTGATCTTATCGGCGGTTTCGATCCGTGCAGTCAGGAACAGGATCGGGCAAGAAATATAGTCACGGATCTTCTTGCAGACAGTCAGGCCGTCCATACCGGGCATATTAATGTCCAGCAAGATGATGTCTGGCTGGTGTACGGCTTGTCTAAGTGCCTCGGCCCCATTATAGGCAGTCAACACTTGATAGCCGGACATTTCAAAATAGCTCTTCATCATGGCGACAACACCTTTTTCATCGTCCACCAGCAATATCTTTTTCACGAGTGGGCCTCCTTTCCTCGCGTACTGAAAAGTATCTCATATAAATCTCAAGATTTTCTCAAATCATTATACTCCACGCCAAAAATATTGGCAATTTTGTCGTAACGGGCATCTCCTGATTATGGCATTTTCGGGGTCGTTCACTAACGGCAAGCAGGGCAAGTGTGGCCACACTTGCTATTTTTGCATCCCGTAGGGCTGCAAAAACGCTTGTTGGGGAGCCTCCCCAAACCCGGCGGCTTCGGGACAGGTTGTCCCGAAGTCGTGGCGTGCTGCGCCCTCTGTCTGCGGCCCGACGCTAACGCGCTGGGCCTTAACTTTGTGACAAAGTGTCCCAAAGAGAAAAACCGGGGGACGGCACAAACCGTTCCCCGGTGCGTCAGATGTGGAAAGCATTTTGCAAAAAACATGAGAACAAGGAAATCGGATTGCCTACTCCTAAAGTGCATCTGTAAGCCCTTGAGAATAGGGCAGTTTTAATGACGAATTTTCCACACGCCGCCTCCGCTTTCCCGCTGTTAGTAGGTTGAGAGTGTTAGCAGTATTTCGGGAAATTGAGGGTGGGTAAGGAAATCATATTACCACCACCAAAACCGTTGCCGAAAACCCTTGCAAACAGGGCCTTTTTTCAGTCCAAATGTCAACACATCAGCTCTGCTTTTTAAGGCGTTCCTGATAACAGAAAACGCAAGCAATCTCCCTCCAATAAGGACACCCCGCACAAGGCGTTCCTTCCGGTGCCTTCTGCGGAGCGGGTATATCTTTATGCGGAATCTCTTTCATCATGCGCTCATAGGGACTGTTGGTAAAGTTCATAAGTAAACCTCCGTTGATGTTCAACCCAATCCCCCGCCCTTTCCCAGTCATGGGAAAGGATGCGGCTCTGGAGGATATACCCCCGCCGCGCCGCCGGGAAATAGAACAGCCGGTGCCGCCAGTCAAGGGCAAGCCACCGCAAAAGCGGCGGTGCTGTGCACCCTTGACAGACAGCTCCCGGCTGTTCTGAACGATATGCGGCGACGGGGGATATACCACCAGAGCCATGTCTGGGGGAAGCGGTATGGGACAATTTGTCCCGAAGTTTGAAAAGGATTCTTACCAAATTGCTCAGATTACTACCATGAGAAAAACTGGTTGAAAAAAGACAAATCATGAGTTATAATGTAATAAAATCATGATTAAGGAGTGAAAAATGTGGCTGACAAGCAAATTTATCCGATGATATCTGAAAAAAGCTGGTGGCAGCTTCGCAACCAGTTTAAGAAAACTATCCCCTCTGTTGTTAATGTGAGTTATTTGAAATCGTTGCTTAGTTTGAATTCTGATCAATCTGCGCGGAACATTTTAGCTCCTCTTAGACAAATGGGGATAATTGATGCGGACGGAAAACCGCAACCGCGGGCAACTGACTGGAGAAGTGATGCTAAATACCCAGACGTATGTTCCGCTATTATTGCTGAAATCTATCCTCAAGAGCTGCTCGATCTTTTTCCTGATACGCAAGTTGACAATGCAACTGCGAAATCTTGGTTTATGGACACCTGCTCTTTAGGAGACAACGCCGCTGGCAAGATTACCTCGACCTTTTCTATGCTGAAAAGCGGTCAAATTAAAGCAGACGCTGATGTTACAAAGACCACGACAGCCCCCAAAAAAGCCAAGACAAATAAGCCGCAGAAAAGTGTTTTGGCTGATAATGGTGCCAATTCTGTTTCTGTACCCCCTATGCCAGCCGTTGATGCAAATGCTCCCATTATGCCTACTGTTGCCGCTTCTCCTACCCCGTCGGTACACATTGATTTGCAAATTCATATTTCGCCCGATGCATCTCCTGATCAAATCGACAGTATTTTTGCCAGTATGGCTAAACATCTTTACGGTAGATCTTAATGGACAAGACTATTTTTTTGAAAGTCAAAAGGCTCCAAGAGGACATTGATGCTTCTTCTGGGGTACTACCACGAAAAGATGTAGAAAAGCAACTACCAGTTGATGCTTTTGATCAACTGGTAACAGATAAGGCACTCCGAAAAACGGTAGAGAAACTATACCGAGATGGCCACCATGCTCGCGCTGTTGAGGAAGCATATAAGTTTATTGATAACTTGGTCAAAAAAACAGCAAAACAAGGTGACACAAATCTAACCGGTTCCAAACTGATGACAGCGGTCTTTAATGGGAATACTCCCATATTAAAGATTAACGCCGGAGAAAGCACTTCAGAACGGGATGAACAGATTGGATATATGCAAATCTTTTCCGGATGTATGACAGGCATACGAAATCCTCGTGCTCATGAGTGTGACTGGGAAGATAGTGAACAACGCGCCTTACAACTTCTCGTTTGGGCAAATCATTTAGTCGAGAGGATACGCTTATCCGAGAAAGCTCAATAGAAATACCAATTGCCGACTACCCAAAACCGTTTTATACTTCTAATTTCGTGAAACCCTATAATTCTACTCCGACCATAAGTCCACCGTAATTTTGACAGAATTACGGTGGACTTTTTTAAGCAATGTAAATAATTGAATCCACATACAGGAGTGCGATTTCATGCGTGAGGTGCGATTCCATATTCATCGGAAATCCACATTTGCGGGAGCTCTTTTGCCGTATCGAATGCACATTAACGGTCAGTACATCGGAACAATACGCAACGGAAAATCACTGGATGCAAACGTTCCCAAAGCAGGCGTTTATTATATTGAGGATGATATTCTGTCTTCGCGAAACGCTGTGATATATGATAATTGGCTATCCGAATATAGCGTTGTAATAAAGCGAGCCGGAGGGTGGCGCACGGAATCATACAACGAGTTTTACATGGAGAAAGGTAACGTCTTGGAGCAACTGCCGTCTTTCCACTGGGAAAAGCTCTTTGAACTGCAGCAATCTATGTCTCAGAGTGAAAGGCTGCTCGCCCTTAGCGTGGAGTTTTGGATGTCCGCCATGGACGATTTGCAGGAGGTCCTTGCTTCAGAACATCTTTTTGAAATCATAGCCGCTTTACAAACAATCGGTGCACATAAGTATCACGATTTGCTTCTCAAAATTATGAATGACTATTTTGGTGAAGTCCGTTTTCCGTTGGACGATAACCAGATCGAGCAGATGCAGCCGAAAATCGAGGACGCAAACCGGGTATTTTGGAAAAATAAGGGCGCAGAAGCGGAGTTTCGTGGAGCAGTCACGAATTTTCTGATAACAAACCTGGATGCTTCTGGCCACGTTTTTGAAGGAATAGATCAGTCATGAGAAATTTTCCCACAGAGGGGGTGCATTTCCGAAAACTACTGCACCCCCTTTTGCGCCGAAAATGCACCCCCTTGAAATTCTATTAAAGTTAGGGTTATTTGCCAAAAAGAAGAGGTACACAAACGTGTACCTCTTCTTTTTGTGCGCGGCACTCTTGCTGTGCCAACATGACCGCCCCGCGGCGGAACATTTTATTCGACTTGAGTAGTTTCGCTCTTTCCTTTTCGGCGGCGGTGTGCTATAATAAGTCGATTTGAGGTAAAGGAGGCCGCGCCGATGGAATATTTGTCCCACAGTCCGGAGGAGACAGAGCATATCGGCGAAATGCTGGGCAGGCGGCTGCGCCCCGGTACAGTGGTGGCCTACCGCGGCGGACTGGGCATGGGCAAGACCGCCTTTACCCGTGGGCTGGCCCGAGGTCTGGGCTGCGCCGGACGGGTCACCAGCCCCACGTTTACCATTGTCAACGAATACGACGGCGCAACACCGCTGTTTCACTTTGATATGTACCGGCTGGGCAGCTCTGACGAGCTGTTCGACATCGGCTGGGAGGACTATCTGACACGGGGCGGCGTGTGCGCCGTGGAGTGGTCCGAGCGCGTGGACGACGCTATGCCGGCTGACACCCTGTGGGTGGACATCGCCCGGGGCACAGACGAGAGTGACCGCATCATCACCATCACGGGAGGCGAGTGACAGTGAGAATACTGGCATTGGAGACCTCCGCCAAGAGCGTGTCCGTGGCCGTGACGGAAAACGGCACACTGCTGGCCCAGGCATATCAGGACCGGGGGCTGACCCACAGCGTGACGCTGATGCCGCTGCTGGACGGAATGCTGAAGACTGCGGGACTGACATTGGACGATATGGACATCATCGCCGTGGCCCAGGGGCCGGGGAGCTTTACCGGGATACGCATCGGTGTGTCGGCGGCCAAGGGGCTGGCGTGGGCCAAGGCGCTGCCCTGCTGCGGCGTATCCACGCTGGAGGCAATGGCCTATGGCGTCACGGACTTCGAGGGCGTCGTTGTGGGCGCTATGGACGCACGGCGGCAGCAGGTGTACAACGCGCTGTTCCGGACAGAAAACGGCCGCGTTACGAGACTCTGCGCGGACAGGGCCGTGGCTATGGAGCTGGTGGCGGAGGAATTGGCCATCATGCCGGAGCCGAAGCTGATCGTGGGCGACGGCGCGGTGCTGCTGTACGACTTTTTGCAGAAGGCGGGGATCGGGTGCCGGCTGGCCTCTCCCCTGCACCGGCAGCAGAGCGCCGCGGGCGTGGCGCTGGCGGCGGAGCATCTTGCCGCGCAGGGGCTGACGTGTTCCGCCCAGGAATTGCAGCCGGTGTATCTGCGGCTGAGCCAGGCGGAGCGCGAACGGCTGGCCAGGGGGCTGTCCCTGACGGCGGAGTAAAACGTATACCCTTAAAATTTCATATACACGGAGGATAACATCATGTACAGCGAGAAGGTCCACATCATGAACCATCCCCTGGTGGCGCACAAGCTGACCATCATGCGGGACAAGAACACCAGCGTCAAGGATTTCCGGGAGCTGGTATCCGAGATCGGTATGCTCATCACCTATGAGGCCACCCGTGACCTGCCCCTGACCACCAAGCACATCGAGACCCCCATCTGCGGGATGGACGCGCCCACGCTGGCGGGCCGTAAGTTCGTGGTGGTGCCTATCCTCCGTGCGGGCCTGGGTCTGGTGGACGGCGTGCTGCGGATGGTGCCCTCCGCCCGTGTGGGGCACATCGGTATGTACCGCGACGAGGAGACGCTGGAGCCGCACCCCTACTTCTGCAAGATGCCCAAGGACGTGGCCGAGCGCGATGTGCTGATCGTGGACCCCATGCTGGCCACCGGCGGCAGCGCCGCGGAGGCCATCGGCGAGATGAAGAAGCGCGGCTGCAAGCACATCAAGCTGATGGTGCTGGTGGCGGCTCCCGAGGGCATTGAGCACATCCAGAAGCTGTACCCGGATGTGGACATCTATGCCGGTGCGCTGGACGATCACCTGAACGAGCACGGCTACATCGTGCCCGGTCTGGGCGATGCCGGCGACCGCATTTTCGGCACAAAGTAACAAACACATACAGCAGCGCCCCGCCAGATGGCGGGGCGCTGTTTCTATCCTACTGGGCGCGCGAGGCGCTTGACGAAGGTCGGCTCGATCCTGCCGCGCTGTCATTTTTTTTATTGTATTTCTTCATATTTTGCGGTATAATACCGGAAAATGGAAATGACACGCAGAAAGGGATACACTATGGAACGTAAGAAAAAGGCCCCGCGGCACCTGGGCCCGCAGCTGAAGGCCGTCATCAGGCGGCAGCCCACCGTGTTCGCCGTATACACCGTACTGCGGCTGATCGTACTTGCTACGCTGGTGTCTTCCATCATCCGCGGCGAATATGAGAGCGCGTTTATCTGCCTGCTGGTACTGGGACTGTTTGTCCTGCCGTTTTTTATCCAGCAGAACTTCGGCATTGAACTGCCGTCCACGCTGGAGATCATCATACTGCTGTTTATTTTCGCATCGGAGATACTGGGCGAGTTGAAGTGCTACTTCATCACCTATCCGCACTGGGACTCCATGCTGCACACCACCACGGGATTTCTGTGCGCCGCCACGGGGTTCGCGCTCATCGACATTCTCAACCGCAACAGCAAGATCAAGTTTCAGCTGTCCCCTATCTATGTGGCTGTGGCGGCGTTCTGCTTCTCCATGACCGTGGGCGTACTGTGGGAGTTCTTCGAGTTCGGCATGGACAGGCTGTTCATGATGGATATGCAGAAGGACACGGTGGTGAACGCCATCACCTCGGTGATGCTGGATCCCACCAACAGCAACATCCCCGTGACCATCGACGGCATCACCTCGGTGACGATAAACGGGCAGGAGCTGGGGCTCGGCGGATACCTGGACATCGGGCTGTACGACACCATGGGGGATCTGTTTGTGAACTTCATCGGCGCGGCGGTGTTCAGTACCATAGGGTACTTCTATATCAAGCAGCGCGGCAAGGGCAAGCTGGCGAAGGCGTTTATCCCCACCATCACCGAGGAGGAGCGCGCAGCGGAGCTGCCGGAGGGTACAGAGGCTCTCCCGGAGGGAACAGAGGAAAGTGAATAATCTGCCGAAACCCGTCTCAAATTGAGACGGGTTTCCGGATAGAGGCAAAAAGAAAACCACGACGGATGTCGTGGTTTTCTTTTTGTGGTGGAGATAAGCGGGATCGAACCGCTGACCTCTTGAATGCCATTCAAGCGCTCTCCCAGCTGAGCTATACCCCCACATCGGGTGGTCGGCGCTACCGACTTGTATAATATAGCAGGGATTTTCGAAAATGTCAACCCCTAATTTTTGTTTTTTTCGCGGTTTGCAAAAGGGAGAATTACGGGGAGAGGCTTACGCCTCTCCCCTGCTTACTCAGACCTTCAGCTGCTTGCCCTTGTTGACCTCGTTGAGGCTGGTCACGACCATGCCGGTGAGGGCGAAGAGAGCAATAACGTTGGGCAGGACGATGAAGTTGTTGAACATATCGGTGACTTCCCAGACGAAGTCACTGCCGGAGACGGTGCCCAGGAAGATGAATACCAAGGCGATAACGGTGTAGATCACGCTGCAGAGCTTGCTGTTCTTGCGGCCGAAAAGGTAGTTGGCGTTGATCTTACCGAACAGGTTCCAGCTGAGGATGGTAGAGAAGGCAAAGAACAGCAGGCAGATGGCCACGAACTTGGCGCCCAGGCTGGCGCCGAATACGGAGCCGAAAGCCGTCTGGGCCAGGTTGGTCTTGCCCAGGGTGGCGGTGATGTCGCCGAAGTAGCCGTTGGCCAGAGGGCCGTCAGCGGTGTACAGGGTGCAGATAATGACCAGGGCATTCAGGGTCAGGACGATGAAGGTGTCGATGAACACACCGATCATGGCCACGACACCCTGATCGTGGGCGTGGGCCACATTGGCTTGGGCGTGGGCGTGGGGCGTAGAGCCCATACCGGCCTCATTGGAGAAGAGGCCGCGCTTGGCACCCTGGGAGATCGCGGTCTTGAGGGCGTAGCCGATACCGCCGCCGATGATGGCCTGGGGCTGGAAGGCATACTTGAAGATCATGCCGAAGGTGGCGGGGACGTATTTGATGCGGGCGCAGAGGATCACCAGACCGCCCAACAGGAAGATAGCCGCCATAATAGGCACCAGCTTCTCGGTGACGGCGGCAAGACGCTGCACACCGCCCAGGAAGATGATGGCGCAAATGATGACCAGGACGATACCCACGATCCAGGAGGGGATGCCGAAAGCCGTCTGCATGGTGGAGCCGATGGAGTTGGATTGGACCATGCAGCCCATGAATCCAAGGGCCAGGATGATAGAGACGGCGAAGAAGCCCGCCAGGAACTTTCCGAAGCCTCCCTTGAACGCCGTGGTGATGTAGTAGACCGGGCCGCCCTTGATATTGCCGTCAGGCTCAACGATACGGGTCTTCTGGGCCAGGGTAGCCTCGGCATAGATGGTGGCCATGCCGAAGAAGGCGATGATCCACATCCAGAAGATAGCGCCGGGGCCGCCAGTGAGGATAGCGCCGGAGGCACCCACGATGTTGCCGGTGCCCACCTGGGCGGCGATGGCGGTAGCCAGCGCCTGGAAGGAGGTCATGCCGCTTTTCTGGGCGCCGCCGCGGAGGTTCATCTCACCGAAAAACTTTTTCATGCCCTCGCCGAAGCAACGGACCTGGACAAAGCTGGTCTTGATAGAGTACCACAGGCCCACACCCACCAGCAGGAAGATGAGGATATAGTTGCTGAGGTACTCGTTGATCTTGGATACGATGGGGAACAATACACTTTCTAACATACGCTTTCTCTCCTTGCATAAAAATAGAGCTGCCGGAAAACGGCAACTCTGGAGAAGTCTGGTCAAGCGAAAAACTCGTCTGCTCCGTCCTTTTGCCTGAGAGATTCGGCGCTCGCGCGCCTTGCACCTTCGGCACCCAACTGAATGGGATTCTCCAGAGTTCCCTCCCCATCCGGTCTTTCCATTCCGGGCGGTTCATCGGGCTGTATCTAATTGATGGACGTATGTTACCACATAACGGACATCTTTGCAACCCCCTTTTCGAAATTTTTATGAATAGGCGCGCACCTTCCTGGTTTACGGTGAAAAAAGCACCCCGTGACGGGGTGCTTTTGCTTACCTTTGCAGGGTAAACGTCATCTGTACCGGGTTGTGATCGGAGTAGGCAAAGCCTGTATCCAAAACAGCGGCACTGTCCACGGCAACATTGGGGGTGACCAGGAAGCCATCCACGGTGAGGACATACTGGCCGTCGTGGTATGGACCGTCGGCGTTGCGGCAGGATGGCACCGGATCGTTCTCGTCCAGTGGCGCCACCAGCTGCACGTCATAGCTGTCGAACACGCCTTCCGGTATGGGCTGCGCCCAGGAATATTCCTGCTCCGCCGCGCCGAAATAGGCGGAGGAGTCCCCCAGCAGGTCCTTGTTGAAGTCGCCGCCGGCCACGCACCAGCTGCCCTTTTCGTACTCCGCCTGCATATCCGCCAGCAACAGCGCCAGCTGCTCCGTGGCGATGGTACCGTCACTGGTGTAGGCAGAGAGGTGCAGGTCGTAGAGCACCAGCTCACCGCCGCCGGAGACGGGGACACGGCTGACAGAGTAGCAGCGGTCCAGGTCCAGAAGCTTCATAAAGCCGGACTCCACCGGCAGCTCCACGCGGTCAGCTGCGGTGATATTCGCCGGAGAGAAGGTCAGCAGGCCGGACCGGGAGGCCCCGTGGGGAGCGGTCAGGGGATACAGAAGATAGGGCGAGTCGTAATTCTGGCAGAAAACGCTGCTCTTGTTGAAGAGGGCGGCATACAGCGGCTCGCGCTCGTCCACATGGTAGGTACGGGTGGAGCCGATATCCACCTCCTGCAGCAGGCAGAAGTCTGCATTCTGCTGCTTCAGGTACCCGGCGATGGCGTCCATGTTGGCCGTCAGGCGCTCTTTTGACCAGGCGCGGGACTCCGTGCCGCCGTCCATGAAAAAGCCGTAGTCGTCCTCGTAAGCGCCGAAACCGATGTTCCAGGAAACGACCGTATAGGCCGTATTCGTATCGACGGACCGGGCGGCATCGGTGGACTGCACCGGCGTCAGCATCTGGTCGCCGATACGGTGATAGTCGATAAACACATAGGCCACATAACCGCCCGCCAGCAGCAACAACGCCAGCAGAACGCAGAGAATGATCTTCACCCATTTTTTCACGGCACAGGCCCTCCTTGGTTTACTTTTTTCTGAATGTATAGTATACTCTTTTCAAACGTATTTGAAAAGAGGTATCCTGCTTGAAAAAGATCATTATTCGCTTCAACGCGCCAGTGATATTATCCTTCGCCCTGCTGAGCCTGATCGCCCTGCTGCTGGGCAACTGGACCAACGGTGCCGCCACGACGCAGTATTTCTCCGTGTACCGGTCCTCTCTGGCCGACCCTCTGACATACGTACGCTTTTTCGGCCATGTGCTGGGGCACTCCGGCTATGACCACTACATGGGCAATATGCTGCTCCTGCTGCTGGTGGGCCCCGGTCTGGAGGAGAAATACGGCAGCGGCACCATGGTGTGGATGATCGCGCTGACGGCGCTGGTCACCGGCCTGGTGAATTTTATCTTCTTTCCCCACACGGCGCTGCTGGGCGCCAGCGGCGTAGTGTTCATGATGATCGTGCTGTCCTCCTTTACGGCGGCGCGGAAGGGCGAGATCCCCGTGACGCTGATCCTGGTGGTCATCTTCTACCTGGGCGGCGAGATCATGGACGGACTGTTCAAGCAGGACAACGTCTCCCAGATCGCCCACATCGTAGGCGGCCTGTGCGGCCTGGTGTTCGGCTTTACCGTGCGGCGGGGACGGAGGTAACGGATGTACATAGCCATCGGCATTGCGGCGGCGCTGTTTGCTGCCGACCGGATATTGAAATATCTGTCCCGGACGGGGAAGCTGAAATGGGAGCGTCGGTATGTGCGCCTGACCCATCTGGAGAACCGGGGGTTCTTTCTGGGGCTGGGACAGAAGCACGAGAAACTGCTGCGCTGGCTGCCGCTGGGCGTATGGCTGGCGGCGGCAGCGTGTCTGCTGCCGGAGCTGGGCAAGCGGGCCTTCGCGGCACAGCTGGGCATTCTGTCGGTGCTGCTGGGCGGCATCAGCAACCAATGGGACCGGCTGCGGCGGGGCAGCGTGACGGACTATCTGCAATTCCCCCACCGAAAGGCCAAAAAACGGGCGCTGGTGTGGAACCTGGCGGACTTCATGCTTATCGGCGGCGTGGTGCTGACCGTGGCCGGACTGGTGAAGGAGCTTATCAAGAAATAAAAAACCGGGCCATCGGCCCGGTTTTTTATTTCTCCTTGTAGTACAAACGGCAGTGGCAGTAGCCCTCGAAGTTCGGGTCGGCGATTTGGTCCTTGAACTCCTTGCACATACACCTGTTCTCCTCGGTGCGGGCCAGACGGCAGGGACAGTAGCCGCCGGTGCGTTTCAGGCCCTCGCGGATGGTTTTCACGATCTCGGGATCGTCATTGAGACGGACTTTCACAGAACAGCCTCCTTCCTCTCTGCGGTAAAAGGCCCGCGGCGCGGGCCTTTTATGTATTAACCGTGGGAATTGAACCAGTCCTCGCAGAACTTGGCGATGGACGGAACGATATCCTTGACAAAGCGCTTGGTGGTGTTGATACACAGGTCGTAGGAGCCCTTGTCGCCCCACTTGCTGTCGCTGTACATCTGGTGGTGCTGGGCACGGTTGCGGTCGATCTGCTTCATATGGGACTCGATCTCCCGGGGCGTCAGATGCTCACCCTGCGGGGCACGGCGCTGGCAACGCTCGATCTTGGAGTCCTTATCCGCATAGACAAAGATGTTCAGCGGGTCGTAGTCCTTGAGGATAACATCGGCGGCCCGGCCCACGATGACGCAGTCGCCTTGCTTGGCGAAGTTCTCGATGATCTGGCGCTGGGCCACTGCCACGCGGATGGGCTGCTCCATGATCTGGAAGGGCTGCATGCCAAAGCGGTGCCCGATGGTCAGCGGATAGGCGGCTTCGATGCTCTTTTCGCCCACGTTGGCCACATAGTCCTCGTTGAAGCCGTTTTCCTTGGCGATCATCTCGATGATCTCGTGGTCGTAGCACGGAATGCCCAGGGCCTTGGCCAGACGCTTGCCCAGCTCACGGCCGCCGGAGCCAAACTCACGGCTGATGGTAATGATCCTGCTCATAGTTAGGATACCTCCCTTATTGCTCAATATTCATAGCTGCTGCCGCCCACGAACTCGCGGACGATGGAATTCAGCGGCACATAAGGTGTGTGCAAAGGCGGGACGCTCTCCACCACCTCTACCAGGTCGGTGAGGTCGTGCTCCTGCATATACTCCGGCGTCAGTTCCTGCCGGAAATTGGGGATGTTGGCCAGGCACTTGGCCAGGATACAGGGCTCATAGTCGTGGAAGGAGTCAATGTGAATGGCGGCGTTGCTCTTAAAGGGCCGGATATAGTTGACCTCGCCGGCGTTGACGCTCTCGGCACGCTCGACCGTCTCCCGCAGGGAGTGGCCCCGGGTGTTGTAGTCCCGGATGAGCCGGCGGGCCACGCGCAGCTGCTCGGGACGAACCACGCGGTCCTTATTGGTGAGGATACGGGTGCGGGGCGCCACATAGATGCCGGTGGCCGCGCCGCGGATCTTATCGAAGATCAGGGGGTTGAGCATATGGATCCCCTCGGCAATGACGATGCAGTCCTTATCGCCCTGCATGGGCTTATAGCCGCCGGTAGTGCCAGTCTTGAAATCGTACCAGGGAATATCCACCTGCTCGCCGTCCAGCAGGCGGCCGATGCAGCTGACCAGCAGGTCCACGTTGACGCAATAGGGGGACTCCCAGTCGGTGGCCTCCGGCGGACGCTGGTCCAGGGGTAGGAAAAAGTTGTCCATGCTCAGCAGGCAGACCTTGACGCCCAGATTTTCCAGGTAGTCGCGCAGGCGCATGGCGGTGGTGGTCTTGCCGCTGCCGGAGGGGCCGGTCAGCGCCACGATGCGGCGCTCGCGCCCGGCGGACAGGACAGCCGCCGCGGCGGAGGACACCTTGTCGTGGAATACTTCCTCGCAGCGCAGGACGAACTGCGTCTCGTTGTTCATGGCCTGGTTAATGGTCTCCAGATCGATGATACGCATAAAGCCTCTCCTTTCAAGAGGGGGATAATACTTTATCCCGTATTATAGCACGGTATGGCCGCCGCGTCAAAGGGGCAAAGGCGTAAAAACGCCGCAAAATATACACGCCTCTTTCCCCCGGCCAGTGGCGCAATACTACCAAAAAATGCAACAAAATGCCGAAACTTTCATTGCAATTTGCTGGTATTTATGGTAGTATGATGTTAGGAATTTAACAATACTGCACAAACCCGCGTACTTCTGTGGCATAGCCGCCATTTCGGTCAGAAATGACGGCGGCGGGTAACACGAAAGGACGTGAGACTTGTTGGAGCACTCCCCCAAGATCATCGCCGTCGCCGGTAAGGGCGGCGTGGGCAAGACCTCCATCTCCGCCGCCTTTGTGCGGCTGCTGACTGAAGCGTACCCCGACAAGCGTATTCTGGCCATCGACGCCGACCCGGCGGTGGGACTATCCACCGCGCTGGGCGTTGAGGTGAAAGAGACGCTGGACGACATCCGCAAGAGCATCGTGGCCTCGGTGGAGGACGGTGCGCCCCGGGAGGCCATCGAGCTGCTGAGTGAGGCACGATACCGCATTTTCGACACCATGGTGGAGCAGCAGCGGTTCTCGTTTCTCGCCATCGGCCGGCCGGAGACGGCGGGCTGCTACTGCAAGGTGAACGCCTATCTGAAGGAGGTCATCAACCTGCTGGCCAACGACTTTGACTACGTGGTCATCGACGGTGAGGCCGGCATCGAGCAGATCAACCGCCGGGTGATGGAGAAGGTGACGCATCTGGTGCTCATCACCGATCCCAGCCGCAAGGGTACACAGGTCATCGACACCATCAAGCGGGTGGCCGACGAGCTGGTGATGTACGATCGCTGCGGCGCTATCGTCAATCGGGTCACGGACCCGGCGCTGATTCCCTACATCCATATCAACGGCACGGAGATACTGGCCACCATCGGCAGCGACCCACAGCACGCCGCCAATGATATCCAGGGTCTTAGTGTTTTTGATCTGCCGGAGGATGCCCCTGTCATCCGCGGCGCACGCGAAGCCCTGACCAAGCTGGAGATCTTATAATTGAAATACATTAGGAGAGAGGTGTAATTCTTGAGAGACCTGAAGCATCTGATCTACTTCGAGAGCCTGCTGGAGAATGCCGACAATGATCTGGTAAAACAGGCACAGGCGGAGGGGAAGCTGGCCATCGGCTATACCTGCTACCATATGCCTGAGCCGCTGCTGAACCTGCCCGGCTGCTTCTCCGTCCGGCTCCGCGCCCCCCGCACCGGTTCACTGGACATCGCTACCTACTATATGTCCAACTACACCTGTGAATATGCGCGCGCCCTGGTGGAGCGTGGCATGGAGGGCGGCTACCAGTTCCTGGACGCGCTGGCCGGCGTGGACGCCTGTTCCATGATGAACCGCGCCATGGAGCACTTTGAAATTCTGCAGATGAATGACAAGCCCAACTTCTTTGTCACCCACTGCGACATCCCCTACAAGATCACCGACTACACGCTGGACTCTTACGTCAAGCAGATGCGCCGCCGGGTGCTGGATCCCCTGACGGAAAAGTACGGCGTGGATACCTCAGATGCCGCTATCCGTCAGGCGGTGAAGGAGCACAACGAGGTCTGTTCCATCATCAGCGAGATCGGCGAGCTGCGCAAGGAGGAAAACCCGGTCATCACCGGCTATGAGTTCCACGTGCTGAACCTGGTGAGCTTTACCTGTCCCAAGTACCTGATCCTGCCTTACCTGCGAGAGACACTGACGGAGCTGAAAAAGCGCAAGCCGGATCCCAAGCCCGCCTTCCGTGCCCGCGTGGCCATCGTGGGCAGCGAGATCGACGACCCTCAGCTGACGAAGCTTATCGAGGGCTGCGGTGCACTGGTAGTGTCCGACCGATACTGCTTCGGCTCCACTCCCGGGCGGGAGATCATCGAGCTGAGGGATGGGGAGGAGGCCCTGCCCCAGATCTGCATGCACATCATGCAGCACTCCGAATGCGCCCGCTACATCGCCGATGAGAAGGTGCAGCAGCGCCGTGAGACGGCGGATCGCCTGGCACGGGAGTATCACGCTGACGGAATCATCTATGAGCAGATGAAATACTGCGACTACTGGGGCTTTGAGCGCGCGCTGGTGAGCCACATCATGCATGAGGAGTATGACTGGCCGGTGCTGAGCATCGACCGTCTGTACAACAACGGCAACTCCGGCCAGCTGCGAACCCGCGTGCAGGCCTTTGTGGAGTCGCTGGAGATCAAGAAGCTCCACAAGCAGAACGGAGGTGCCAACTGATGGCTGACAAGAAGAAATTTCCCAATCCCGAATTCTTCCGCGCCAAGACTGAGATGGACTGGAAGGCGCAGGCTGCCAACCTGAAGGAGTTTGGCTCCATCGCTCTCGATCTCATCAAGGAGACGGACTGGAAAGCCTTTGGCAGGAAACAGAAGGAGCATTTCCTTGACAATATGAACCGTGTAGCACGGGAGGCCAAGACCGTTGCCGCCATGACCTGCGCGGAGCGCAAGGACCTGCTGCTCAACGGCGAAAAGCATCTGGGTGCCCTGTACCGCAAGGGTGACATGGCCACTGTCCGCCGGGAGTGGCGCGGCGTGGAGAGCACCCTCGTCGACTTCTCCGGCTGGCTGAAGGTCTGGGGCATGCTGTTGGCCACCTTCTCCAAGGATCTGATACCCGCCCTGAATACCACGTTCTGGTATCGCTGGATGATCTCCTATATGTGCTGCGTGAGCTTCATGGATAAGAACACCATGGGTCAACGGGGCAACGCCCTGAAAATGAGCCACCTGATGACCTACGACATTTTCCGCTATGTGGCGGAAAATCTGGTGTTCCTGGCCAAGTGCGATAAGAAGAACGGCAACAGCTCCGAGCTGAACAAGAAGGTCGTTCTGTTCGATGAGATGACCATGGGCCAGATCATGGCCGGCTTCCCCGACCTGCTGGGTATCCCCTATCAGCTGATGCCGGTGTTCCTGGTGTCCGAGATCGACCAGCTCACCTGCGTGCCCTACATCGACGCCGTGGAGTCCTTTGGCCTGCCGGCGGACTGCTGCCCGGTGCCGTCCTCCGAGTGCGGCGCGCTGGTCATCGATGCCCTGCCCCACATGGGCAAGTGCTTTATCTCCTCCTCCATGCCCTGCGACGGCTCCACTATGGCCTCCAGCTATATGTCCCGCCGCTTCCCCGACCTGCCCGTGTTCCACCTGTGCTTCCCGGTTCGGTATGAGGACGAGGAGACGGTGCAGATGGGCGCCGAGGATATCCGGGCGTGCATCAAGTTCATTGAGGAGCAGACCGGCGCCAAGTGGAGCTGGGACGCCTACTTCTCCGCCATGAAGCGCTTTAACGAGGAGACGCGGTATGAGCTGGAAAAGTGGGAGGTCAACAAGACCGCCTATCCCCAGATCATCGGCCCCAGCTACGAGCTGTTCCGCAAGTGGAACTACGAAATGGACGGCGGTATCGACCCGCGCGTCATGAAGACCTGCCGCAAGGTCAACGACCTGCTGATGCAGTCCTACCAGCGCCGCGACGAGGCGTGGGTGGGCAAGATGCGCTACCGCGGCATCGTCTGGTCCTGCCCCGCCCACTACTACGCCAACTTCTCCAACTGGCTGGCCAACTGCTGGGGCATCAACATCCTGGTGGAGATGGAATCCCTGAACTTCACCAAGCCTTTGGAGACAGAGGACAAGGAGGAGGCCCTGCGCGATCTGGCGCGTCTGTATGAGCGTATGGTCATGCGCCGTCACACCAACGGCGGCTACCAGAACGTGGTGGACGAGCTGTGGCGCCAGTGCGAGGCGTGGAACACCAACATCATCATCATGTACCAGAACGTGGCCTGCAAGAACATGGCCACCGTACAGGGCATCCTGGACGAGCAGGGCCGCGAGCGCGGCTATCACATGATCTGGATCGAGCATGACCTGATGGATCCCCGCACCGTCTCCCGCAAGACCATGCGCGACAAGGTCAACGAGTACATGCGCACGGTCATGCGCGCCGAGCCGATTGATCCCTCCCTCTGCGATTTCGACGACGAAAACTGCATGTAATATTCTCAACTACTACATATATAAAGGAGTTTACGACTATGAAATACTACGGCGGCTGTGATGTGGGTTCCACTTATACCAAGGCGGTCATTCTGGATGAGAACGGCAAGATCTGCGCCGACACCACCATCCGCAGCAAGATCAATTCCGAAGTCTCCGCCAAGCTGGCTATGGAGGAGGTTCTGAACAAGGTGGGCTTGAACTCCTCTGAGGAGCTGGGCTATCTGATCGGCACCGGCTACGGGCGCAACAAGGTCCCCTTCGCCGACGAGAATATCTCCGAGATCTCCTGTCACGCCATGGGCGTGCACGTCACCGATCCCAGTGTCAAGGCCATCATCGATATCGGCGGCCAGGACGTAAAGGGCATCTCCATCGACACCGACGGCACCGTGAAGAACTTTGCCATGAACGACAAGTGCGCCGCCGGCACCGGCCGGTTCTATGAGGCCATGGCCCGCAGCTTCGAGATGACGCTGCCCGAGTTCTCCAACCTGTCCCTGACGGCCAAGAACGTTATCCCCATCACCGCGCAGTGCACCGTGTTCGCTGAGAGTGAGGTCATCACCCTGGTGGGCGAAGGCAAGCCCATGGACGAGATCGCCGCCGGCATCCAGATGGCCGTGGCCAAGCGTTGCTTCGTCATGAGCAAGAAGGCCGGCGCCACCGACGCCATCACTCTGACCGGCGGCTGCGCCAAAAATGCCGGTTTGAAGCAGGCCATCGAGCACGTGCTGAAGCTGAAGGTCATCGACCTGAAGACCGATCCCCAGCTGATGGGCGCGCTGGGTGCCGCCGAGTACGCGCGGCAGAAGGGCATGGCCCGCGCCTGAACACCTCTTGCCATTTAAGGAGGCTACGATATGTGTAAGGTTTTCAAATTTCTCTTTAAGCTCATCCGTATTCTGGCGGTGGCCGTGGGCGCACTGTTCGTCGTGTACTTCTGGAACCTGGACCAGAAGCTGCTGGGCTGGGCCTATGTGCAGGTCAACAAGATCTTTGACCGCAAGAAAGTGGATATCAAGTTCTGATGGAGCTGTATAATCCGATCATACGGGAGGTGGAGGCGCTTGCCGGCGCCTCCACGCCCAAGCGGTACGCCTATGACCCGGCGGAGGCCTGGGAAGATACCGGGGCTTTCGAGCTGGTCATGCTGCGGGACGCCGCCTTTGAGCTGGGCGGCAGCGGCAAAAGCGCGGTGAATTTCACCTGTGTGACCTCCTCTTCCAATCTGGTACCCGGGGACGAGATCGTGGTCTGCGGCCCGGACCTGGACGAGCTGAACGGCGACAGCCACTATGCCCGCATTGCTCTGCTGCGGGTCGGCGATATTGAGTCAGATGACGAGGACGACACGGAGCAGGCCTTCCGGGCCATCCAGGACATGGACTTTGTGAAGTACCATGTGTTCCCCAAGGGCTATATGATCCGCACCAGCTCGGAATCCAGCCGGGAACAGGTGCGTATCAGCCGGGAGGCGGTGCAGAAGGGCATGACGTTCCGCCGCATCGGCGCGGACTTTATCCGGCAGTATAAGCAGAACCGCAACATTCTGGCGGTGAAGCTGCTGTTTATCACCGCGCCGGAGGCGGACTACGCGGCGCTGACCAGAGACGCCAAGACGGTCAAGGACATCACCATGAGCCTGACGAAGATCCTGGAGGGAATGCCTACCGACTGCGGTTCCTGCAACCTGAAGGCCATCTGCGACGAGGTGGAGGGTATGCGCGAGCTGCACTTCGGCAAGGAGCATCACACCACGGAGTGAGCCCTCTCCCCTATCCACAGGCAAAAGAACGGCCCACAGGGCCGTTCTTTTTTGTTCGTGTGCCGAAAGGCCGTCCATCGAAGGACGGCCTTTTGCACAAAAGGATACCCGCCGGAGGGCGGGTATCCTTTTCTTCTTTTCAAATGCGGCGGTCACGCTGCTGGCTGTTGTAGTGCTTTTGCAGGAGAGGATAAATGACCTTGTAGATCAGCTTGTTCTCCAGATTGAGATAATAGATGGTGAACGTGCCCGCAAACAGCAGCGCTGCGGTGATAAGCAGGCTTTTCAGCAGTTTGGCTGCGAATTTCATATGGTTCCCTCCTTACCAGGCCAGACTGTCGTCAAAGTCCACCAGCGTGGGGTCCAGCGGTGCCTCGTTCAGTACGACGGTCATGTATTTGTTGACGGTGTTCCGCATATCCCGCCGGGAGATGGTACGGCAGTCCTCCAGGTCGTGCTCCAGGAATATGAAGTGGAAGCCCAGGTCACGGGCCTGCTCCTCCATGAGAGCGTGGACACCGTTCATGCCCTTACAGGCCACATTGTCATTGAAGATGACCATGTCGCAGTTGAACTTGCTGGCCCACTCCCACACAGCGTTGACGTTGTCCCAGCCGCCCACGGCATGGTGGCGCATGACGCCCTTTTCGGAGAAGAGGGCCAGATCCTGAATGGCCTGTTCCGGGTCGGTGGTGGAGATCATGTTGTGACCCATGGTGGAGTCCATATTCAGCACGATATTGATGCCCCAGCAGTTCTGGACCCAGGTGGGGAAATCGGTGTAATACACCGCGGAGGGCCCCCACAGGAATGCCCGGTGGCGGGTAGTACCGCCGAAAGGCTCATGCTTCCGTTCGTAGGCCTCCAGCATGAGCTTCAGCACCTTGCGGTCGTTTTTAGTGAACTGGTCCTCCTGGCCGTTGACGGAAGCCCAGGAATATAACCGATACAGACTCTCGGCAATGCCGCAGAGGGCGGAATAAGGCGTCTTGAACAGCTCCCATTTCTCCAGCTCGATGCGGTTCTGCTCGTTCATGTGCTCAGCGCGGGCGAACAGGGCCTCCCAGTCGTACTTGACGCCGTAGTTCTCCTGAATAAAGGCGATGGCATCCCGTAGGACCTGGGTGGAATAGGGGTGCGCGCCGGGCTCGTTGTGGATCATGGCCATGGTAACGGGGAAATCCGGCAGACCAAAGCGACGGCGCTGGAACATAGAGGTGGCCTCGCTGGCGTTGCAGGGCATATTGGTGGTCAGAACAGCGCGGCCCACAATGGGGAAATCGTCGTCGATGGCAACGCCGGTCTCCGCCGAGCAGCGGGAGCAGACGTCAGCGGCCAGGCCGAAGGACTCGGCCACATCGATGTAGTAGGGCTCCAGGTGTTGGTCGATGTCACAGATGATGAACTCCGGCAGTGTTTGGATGGGGATGGGGATCAGGCCGGGGAAGCCGGTCATAAACAGGGGCGGCATGACCTCGTCCATGGGAACGATGTTGTCGCTGTCCCTTCCGCCGCCCAGACGCTTGTCGTTGGCCAGGACCAGGGCGATCTTTTTCGTGAGGCTGCTGACGATACAGTGCATATTCATGTGGGCGATCTTCAGCTCGTCCTCCCGGTAGCCCTCGAAGAGACGGTCAATAAAGGCGAAGGTGCCCAGATAGGAGCCCATCCAACGGTACTCCCAGAAGCCCTTGAGGATCGGCACCGGGGCGGAGGCCACCATTTTGCCCATGGCCAGCAGGTTGTTCAGCCAGGCGGTGTAGTCCACAAAGGTATCCTTCACACCGCGCCACTCCCGGTGGCGGGCGATACCGGTCTTATCCTCATAGCGGCTGCGAAGACCGCCCTTGCCGTTAGCTGCCTGCCACTTGGGGTCAAAGCGTTCCAGCTTTTTATCGATCACGCCGATGACGGCATTTGTCCACTGCTTCAGTCCCATGGTCACACCTCCTTATGGCCCAGCTTTTTGATCTCCAGACTCTCGACAAAGGCCTGGAAGCGGGTACGCAGCTGACCGACGCTGCCCAGGGTGTACTCCTTCTCGATGGTGCAGCAGGGGATGCCCATCTCCTGCTGAAGCACGTGGCTGGCCAGCACCTTTTCATAGCTCCAGAACTCGCAGAACTTCATGCTCTCATAGATGATCCCGTCGGCGCCGTAGTCCTCCGCCAGACGGCGCAGCTCACTGTGCCGCTGGTCGATCTTGGCGCCGTCCATAAACCGGACGCACTGGTTGTGGTGCAGATAGTGCCGACATACCGCGTCGAAGGCCGTCTCGCCGCCGTGGATCTCGATCTCCTCCCGGCCGGGGAAGGTGCCGAAGCAATAGCGATCTGCCACCACCATGGCACCGCAGCTCTCCAACAGCTTGGTAAATTCCGGGTCGTCGATCTCGCTTCCGGCCAGCACGACACGGGCACGGAAGGGGAATTCCGCCTCCGGCCGGCGTGTTTTCAGCTCCGCCAGCGTCTCCTCCAGATACGGCAGGATCAGGTCATGGGGACAGACCTGACTCACCAGGACGATGACGTGGTATTCATAGCCGGTGATGACCGGGTTTTCCGCCTTACGGAGGTCGCCGATCTCCGTGATGACCCGACAGAGACGGTTGTGCTTTTCAATGGCGGCACGAATCGCATCGTCGGAGGTATCCACGCCGAAGCTGTCGCGCAGGGCGTCCAGTACCTTTGCTTTCAGCTGTGCCTTGTAGTAATCCAGGCTGGTCCTGTCGCCTTTCATGGGTGGGTCGATGATGGTGGTGATGAAGCGGTCGTTCTTCACCGGCTTCAGCAGGGCGAAATGCTCCTCCATGCGCTCCATGGCGGCGCAGCCCTCCGCACCGAACAAAGCGTTCAGATAGTTGAAGCCGCCCTCGATGGCCCGCTCCAGGATGCAGCGGACATAGGGACAGTTGCGGTTGGTCATGTAGTAGGACGCGATCTCTGCGGTGCCGCTGTTGGGGGCCCGAAGGCGGCTGGAAAAGCAGCCTGGCAAATTCAGCAGCACTTCGGGTATATAGTAGCAGTTATATCCCAGAGCCAGCTGGCCCTCCGCCGCGGCGCGCTGGACCAACTCGTTGTTGGCCTGCTGTAAAAGGTCCTCAAACCAGATCAGGTGCTTCAAGTCTTTCATGGGCAAAACTCCTTCTCAATGGGGACTTCTCCCCGGATTTGGGTCGTGGGTCTTGCTGGTTCACACACTATTTATAGTTTAGCATTTTTCAACTATTTTTGCAACTATTTGTGCCGTATTTTTTGTCGTTTTGGAAAAAGAATGACCGCCTCACGGCGGTCATTCTTTTTCTGATGATCTACTGCCACAGGGAGCAGAGCAGGTCGGTGTAGGCGGTGGGATCGTCGATGGGCAGACCGGCGATCAGCTGTGCCTGGTTGTAGAAGACCTGGGCGAACTTTTTGGCTTTCTCCGGGTCGGTGAGCCGGGTCTTTTCGAAGGTCAAGAAGGCGGGGTGATCCACGTTGATCTCCAGAATACGCTTGGCCTTGAGCCCCAGCTCCGGCTGGGCAGCCGTGAAGTACTTTTCCATCTCGAAGGTAACGCCCTCACCACTGGAAAGGCAGACCGGGTGGGTCTTCAGACGAGTGGAGGCCTTGACCTCACTCACCTGACCGCCCAGGGCCTCCTTGATAAAGGCAAAGGCCTCCTTGTACTGCTGCTCGTCCTGTTCCTGCTTCTCGGCCTCACCGGGCAGGTCCAGATCGCCGTCGGTGGCGGAACGGAAGGGCTTATCCTTATAGGACCTCAGGATATCGGACAGAAACTCGTCGGCTTTGTCGGTAAAGTAGAGTATCTCCATGCCCCGGTCCTTCAGCAGCTCCGTCTGGGGAATGTGGTCCACAGCGTCCACCGTGTCGCCGGAGGCAAAGTAGATGTACTTCTGGCCCTCCTGCATACGGGAGACGTACTCGTCCAGCGTCACCAGCTTTTTCTCGGTGGAGGAATAGAACAGCATCAGATCCTGAAGCATATCCTTTTTCTCGCCGTAGTTGTCCATGGCGCTGAGCTTGATCTGGCGGCCGAAGGACTGCCAGAAGGACTCATACTTCTCGCGTTCGTCCCGCAGCAGACGCTCCAGCTCGGCCTTGACCTTTTTTTCCAGGTTGGCGCCGATGAGCTTCAGCTGGCGGTCGTGCTGCAAAAGCTCACGGGAGATATTCAGGTTCAGATCCGGGGACTCCACCACACCGCGGACAAAGTTGAAGCACTCGGGCAGCAGCTCCTTGCACTTGTCCATGATCATCACGCCGGCGGAGTACAGCTGCAGCCCGCCCTCGAACTCCTCGGAGTAGTAGCGCAGGGGCGCCTTCTCCGGTATAAACAGCAGGGCCTTATAGGTCACGGCGCCCTCGGCAGAGACGGTGATGACACTCAACGGCGGCTGGCTGTCCGCAAAGCGCTGCTGATAGAACTCGTCGTACTCCTCCTTCTTGACGTCGGCCTTCTTCCGCTGCCACAGGGGCACCATGCTGTTCAGCGTCTCCCACTCGAACTTCTCCTCGTACTCGGGGTTCTCCTGGGTGCTGCCCTCCTTCAGCTCCGGATGGGGCATGAGCATACGGATGGGGAAACGGATATAGTCGGAATACTTCTTCACCAGTTTGTACAGGGGGTACTCCCGCAGGTACTGGCTGTATTCGTCCTTTTCCTCCTCGGTATCGGGCTTGATGTGCATGATGATATCGGTGCCCACCGTATCCTTCTCGCAGGGCTCAATGGTATAGCCATCCACGCCGGTGGACTGCCACTTCCAGGCCTGGTCCTCGCCGTATTTCTTCGTAATGACGGTGATCTCGTCGGCCACCATGAAAGCGGAGTAGAAGCCCACGCCGAACTGGCCGATGATGTCGGTATCGGCGCTCTCGTCACCCTCCACCTCCTGGCGGAATTTCAGACTGCCGGAGGAGGCGATGACGCCCAGGTTGTTCTCCAGCTCCTCCTGGCTCATGCCGATGCCGTTGTCGCTGACGGTCAGCAGGCGGCGCTCCTTATCGATGGACAGCTTGATCTCAAACTGGTCCCGAGTCAAGCCCACCTTGTCGTCCGTCAGGCTCAGGTAGCACAGCTTGTCGATAGCGTCGGAGGCATTAGAGATGATCTCCCGCAGGAATATCTCCTTATGGGTGTAGATGGAATTGATCATCAGGTCCAGCAGGCGCTTGCTCTCCGCTTTGAATGCCTTTTTCTTCATACTTGCTCAGATCTCCTTTGCTCTCCCCCGCCCTTCCCTGCGCGGTGCGTGGAAACGCGGGGCTTTGTTTAAGGGAGATGCGCCCTGGCGCATCTCCCTGTGGTATACGCGTTTCGCTTACGCGAATTTTTTGCGGCTGATGAGCCAGCCCAAGCAGGACAGCAGCGCCACCGCGCCGGACACGATCATCACGACCTTGCACACCGGCGGAATGAACTTCTGTACCTTTTTGCCCACGCCGCAGGCCGCCTTGCCCAGCAGGCCCTTCACAGCCCTGCCCACGGCGGACACTGCCGCGCCGGCAGCCTGCAATACGATGTGCGCCAGCTTCTTCGCCAGCTTTGCAGCAGTGGCCAGCGTCTTTTTGGCGATACCGCCCGCCATGTGTAAAAACTTCCTCATGGTCAGCCCTCCTTCGTTTTATACCAGTCGATGATCGGTGCCAGGTTCTCCGCGCTGACGGCGCTGGCACCCTTGGTCGCCATGTCGTAGGTCAGCTGCTGGGCGGGGCTGAGACTGGCCTTCCCCGCCAGCGTTTTGCGGATCTCTTTGCACTTCAGCTGCATGATCCACTTATAGGGTCCGTGCAGCTTGTTGATATCGAAGCCGCCCTGCAGGGTGAATACCGGCACCTCCGCCGGAATGCCCATCTTGGCCCGGACCTTTTCGGCTCCGGCCTGACTGGCGGGACCCATGCCCACGGCGCAGACGGCGCGGATATCAAATTCTTTGGCCGCTTTCGCATATCCCTGGACCTTGCCGGCCATGAGCCAGCCCAGGTAAATGACCGCCCTGCCCGGATGGGGATCGGCGCCCCACTTGGCGTCGGTCACGGGCAGATCCAGTGCGGCGCCCAGCAGACGGGCGTACTGCGCCGTGTAGCCGGAATTGGATGTGTAGACGATGCCGGAAATCATAGTCTTCCTCCCTCTCTGTCACTCACGTTTAGTATAGTCCCCCGCCCTGCCGCTGTCAATGCCGCAGGGCGGTATTCAGACATTCTGCCACCGATGTCCGGAGCGCTACCGCATAAAGCGGTCGATGGCCTCGTTCAGCGCCTGGATGGCCTCCTGGTCACCGGCCTCCACCGCATCCACGATGCAGTGGCTGATGTGATCCTTGAGAATGGCGCGGCCCGTGCCGTTCAGCGCGGAGATCACCGCGCTGAGCTGCACCAGCACCTCGGCGCAGTCCTCGCCGCGCTCCACCATCTTCCGCACGGCATCCAGATGGCCCTGTGCCCGGCTCAGCCGGTTCAGCACGGCTTTGGTCTGGGCATGGGAATGGTGGTGGCCGTGGCTGTGCTCATAGACATGGCCGTTCTCGTCCACATGGGTGTGGGTATGGTTGTGTTCGCTCAAGGGTATCGCCTCACTTGTTATACTCGTATCGGGGCTTGTCCATATCGTACTTCTGCTTCAGCGGATCTCGGCGCTCCATGCGGTCGTAATGGCGGCACAGGAACGGCTCCACACCGTAGAACAGCGCCTTGCCGTCCAGGTCGAAGAAGAACACGGCGAACAGTGCGGCGTAGACGCCCAATCCGATCAGGACGACCTTTTTCAAAATCTTGAATACAGTTTTCATGTTCTCTTCCTCCTCTTACCAGCTCATAGAATCGTCGAACTCCAGCAAAGACGGATCCAGCGGCTCCTCCTGCATGACGGTGGTCATGTAGTCGTTGATGATGCTGCGGATCTCGGCCCGGGAGACATTACGCTTGTCGGGCAGGGCATGGGGCATCCAGATGGCGTGGATATTGCGGGCGCGGAACTCATCCTCGAACAGGCCGTGGACGCCCTGCATACCCTTACACAGCAGCTGGTCGTACATCATGACCATGTCGCAGTGGAAGCGCTCCATGTTCTCCCACAGCTCGAAGATGTGGTGCATACCACCCACAGCCATGCGGCGCATCGGCGCCCACTCGTGGTAGGTCGCCATGTCCTCCAGGGTGTGCTCGTAGCCGTCGGTGCGCAGCGTCATGTCGAACATCAGGGAGTCCATGTTCATGACGGTGTTCAGGCCCCAGCAGTTATAGGCCCAGGTGCACCAGTTGGAATAGTACAGCGGCGCACAGGACCAGGCAATGACGCGGTGGCGGGTCAGCGGGAAATTGTTGATGCGCTGCTCCACGCACTTCTCCATGATCTTGCGGACCTTCTTGTCCGTCTCGTGCCAGATGGGCAGATCGCCGTACTGAGACTGGTAAATACGGTACAGCGCCTGGGACACGCCGTTGATGGGATAATAATTGGTGTTGGCCGCCACATCCCACTTCTCCCACTCGAAGCGCTGGAGCTCGTTCTGGCTCTCCAGCTTCTTGCACAGCTGCTGGTAGTCGAAGGGAACGCCGGTCTGCTCCTCGATGAACTTCCACGCCTCCTCGATCTCCTTCATGCAGTGCTTGTGGACCAGCGGATCATCGAACTGCATGGGCTGGGGCATGGCGAACAGGGGCTTGTCAATGAGCCAGTCCTGAATGATGGACGTGGCCACGGAGCCGTCGCAGGCCTCGTTGGAGGTGATGACCGCCTTGTAGTAGTCGGGCACATCATCCAGCACGAACAGTCCGGCCTCGGCCTGACACATGGGGCAGGGGTCGCCGGGCAGGCCCAGGGACTGCACCGCGTCGATGTAGTTGAGGACCGTGTGGTTGTTCACATGGCAGGTGACGAAATAGGGGATCATCTGCAGGGGGACGTTCTCCACTTCCTTGCTGAAGGGATAGAAAATGCCGCCCCACACCGTCTCGTCGTGGGCGATGGTCTTGTCGTGCCGCGCCTGGACCTTCTTATTCCCCTTGTTGGTGTTCAGGTCGTTGCGGAACATCTGCATGAACTGGTAGATAGTGGCGTTGGTCATGGCCCGATAGTGCAGCGGACAGGCGCGCAGCGCCTCACCCCGCAGGCCCTCCATGCCGCGGTCGAACCAGTGGAGCACGGGCAGATAGGTCTGGCCCATCCAGCGATAGCGCCAGCAGCCCTTGGCAAAGGTCCAGATGCCGCCGTAGCGCATCACATCGTAGACCAGCATACCGTAGTTGTACAGCCACACCTTGTTGAAATAGTAGAAGGTGTCCTTCACACCGCGCCACTCGCGGTGCTTGTACAATCCGGTCTTGTCGCAGTACAGGTCGCCCAGGCGGCGCTCGCCGTGGGGCTTGCCGTACCAGAAATCCTTAGCCAGCTTTTTATAATCCGTGGTCTTGACCTTCTCCACCACGTTTTTCAGATCAAATTTCTTCATCTCTTCACGCCCTCCTGGATCTTCTTGATCTCCACGCTCTCAATGAACGCCTGGAACCGGGTACGCAGCTGGCCGCTGGCCGCGTTGATATACTCCTTCTCGATGGAACAGACAGGATAGCCGAAGTCGCGCTGGAGAACGACGGTATCGATGACACGCTCATAGCTCCAGTACTCGCAGAACTTGTTGGAGGCCACGATGATGCCGTCCGCCTTGTACGCCTTTGCCAGGTCGGCGATGTGCTGCTTGCGCTGGCGCATCTCATGCTGCTCCATAAAGCGGGTGCACTGGCTGGTGAGCAGATAGTGGCGGGCGATGGCACGCAGCGGCGTCTCCCCTTCCCGGATCTCGATGGGCAGACGGGACTCCATGCCGCCGTAGCAGTAGCGGTCCGCCACCACCAGGGCGCCGCAGCTTTCGATAAGCTTGGTAAAGTCCGGGTCGTCGTTCTCGCTGCCGGCCAGCAGGACCTTGCAGCGGTACTGGGGTCTGGCGTCCGGCTCACGGGTCTTCAGCTCCTCCAGCGTCTCGCGGAGCTTGTCGATGATCAGGTACTTGGGACAGGCCAGGGTCACCAGGTTGATGACATGGTACTCATAGCCGGTGATGGTGGGCACGTCCAGCTTGCGGTAATCGCCGATAGCCTGCATAATACGGCAGAGCTCGTTGTGGCTCTCGATGGTCTGGCGCAGGGCCTCGTCAGAGGTGTCCACGCCGTAATTGTCATGGAGGAAATCCAGGACGTGGGCCTTGATCTGTGTCTCATAATGGTCAATACTGTTTTCCGTCTTTTTGAACGGGACATCCATGAACTCGCACTTGAAGCGCTCATTCTGGATGATATCCATACGCTGGAGGTGCTCCTGAAAACGGCAGGTCACGGTGCAGGTCTCGGTAGCCAGCTGGGCATCCAGGAAATTGAAGCCGCCCTCCAGGGCACGCTCAAGAAGGCTGCGGCCGTAGTGACAGGTGCGGGAAGACATATAATAGGTCGCCATATCAGGGGATGTGCAGCGGGGGGCGCGCAGGCGCACAGAGAAGCAGCCGGGCAGGTCCAGCAGCACCTCCGGCATGAAATAGCAGGTGTAGCCTAAAGCCAGTTTTCCGTCACTTTTCGCCTGCTTCACCAGGTCGTTATTGGCCTCTTGCAGCAGATTCTCAAAGTAAATCAGATGTTTAAGGTCCCTCATCTCTCGTCCTCCTTGCTGCGCGGAACGCGCAGTATTATCCAGTAAAATTATACATAATCGTAGAAAATTTGTCAATTAAATTGTGCTGTTTGCACAGATTTTGGACACTTTCAGGAGATATGTCTGTTATCGTCGGTTTTTTGACGATTTGGGGAGAAAAATTGACTTTTCAGCGCCGCCGTGGTAGAATAAGCACAGAAAAAACGGAGGTGCGGATATGTGTACTATTGACGAGAAAGCGGCCGTACATTCGGCCGATCATGCCGGTGCAGACGCGCCGCACACACACGCCCATACCCATGAGCATGGGCACGATCACGGGCATACGCATGAGCACCACTCGCCGGAGGAGACGGTGGCGCTGCTGGCGTACATGGTGACGCACAACCAGCACCACGCCGAGGAGCTGCACGAGCTGGCCCACAGCGTGGAGGGCGAGGCCGCGCAGCTGCTGCACGAGGCAGTGGTGGACCTGACCGTGGGCAACGAGAAGCTGGCGGAGGCCCTGCGTATCCTGAAAGGAGAGGAATAAACGATGTGTCTTTCCACAGTATGGACGGCGGAACGGCAGCCGGTGTGCAAAAACGTGGCGTCCGTGACACAGAAGGACGGGCAGCTGGTGTTCACCGATATCATGGGCATCCCCACGGTGGTAAATGGGCAGATCGAGAAGATCGACCTGATGGAGAACGAGATCATTATCAGAAAAGCGACCGCCTGAGGGCGGCCGCTTTTCTGTCTGCCGGTGAAGCAAAAAAGAAAGCCCTTACGGGCTTTCTTTTTTGTTGACTTAGTGCCGCTTTTTGCCGGCCCACGCCATGCCGGTCACGGACAGCAGAGCCGTCACGGCGTAGATGCCCACGCCCGCGTCAAAGGTCTTGGGAGATCCCTTGGTGGTGGAGGTGGTATCGGTGGCGGAGGAGTAGTAGTAATAGGAGTTGGCGGACCAGACCGCGGTGAGATAGGCGCCATCGCTGAAGCGGTTGATTGCTCCTCCGTCCGTGGCGGCTTCCGCAAAAACAATGTCCTTCACCTGCTCGCTGGTATAGGTGCCGGTAAATCCAGGTATCTGCTCTCCTTCGTGCAAAGCGATCTTCCAACCCTTGAAGGTATAGCCGCTGCGCGTAGGCGTAGGCAGTTCAAAATTGTCTTTCGACATCCGTAGCACCGGCTTCACACCGGTTCCGTCAGCGTAGTCGATGTGAAACGGAACAACGCCAGTGTTGCTGTTGCCGACCTTTATCACTTCATCTCTACCTGCCGCAGCAGCTGCGGCAGCGGAATCAAAATCACTGTAATAGCTGTACTTACCGCCGGCGTAGACCTCGTACTTCAATCCATCGGCAAGATAGGTCGGATTTACGCTGTTAGAGAACGTGCCGCCGGAGATATTACCGACAATACCATTGCCGTCTCTTGTTTTTTCAATCGCGTCGTATTGACCAGCCGAAAGATTAAGGACGGTTTTTCCTGTCGTATTAACAGTGGTAGATATAGATTCATCGTTCAGCACGATTTTTCCTACCTGCACTGTGCTGTCCGCAACATTTATCGTCGCGTTTACGCCGTTATAAAAATAGTCATACGGAGTGTTGTTAATGGCCGCACGTTTCAATGTGGGGTTATCCGATGTATCACTATTTGTTCCGGTTGCAATCTTGGTGTTCCCCTCCAGCACCAGATTGCCTCGATTGTTAATGCCCCAAATCAGGTAATTACCACTCTGGAGGTCAACATTCGTCATGGTCAAATCGCCGTAATTGGCCACGCCAACCTTAACTTTCTTCTGGTCAGCGCTCACTTCATCGCTGCACTTCAGTACGCCGTCTCTAATCGTCAGCTTACTGTACGCCAGAACGCGGATGCCGTTTGTCTCGGTATTTGGTGATCCGATTGCCGGACCAAGTGTCAGCACTTTCTCATTCAAATTGAGGATCGCGTTAACCGCCTGTTTTCCATCAGATGTTCCGAAATCAAAACCGCCATTTGTGGGTTTCAGCAGCTTAATCTCCGTCTGGACAGGCAGTGCCTCCCCGCCTACAACATTAGCGGTTGGCAACGCCGCGACCGCTTCTGCCAACGTGTCATAGTGCGTGTCACCGATTGCCGCTACGTGCTGGCAATCCGCCGCAGTGCAGTTCTCGCCCGCGGCGAAGGCCACGCTGCACAGTCCCAGCGCCATGACCAGTGCCAGTATGGTTGCCAACAATTTTTTCATCGTTTCTACCCCGATTTCTTTAGATTTCCGCAGGGGCCATCGTTTTAAGCTTGCTAAAACGCAAATGCAGAGGTACCTCTGCCACCCTGTCGGTTGGTTTTATTATAGCAAAGATTTCCCATTTGACAAGGGTTTTTTGAATAATTCTGGCATGGGAAAACGAAAAATGACCGGGATACCCGGTCATTTTTCACTTTATCTGCGGACGACCTCGCGGCCGTCGGACCAGACGGAGACGATATTGTGGCGGTGGGTCATGTAGATGGCGCGCTCAAAGCGCTCCTCCACATTCAGGGGATGGGCGGCCTCGGGGAAGTCGCCGTCGTCGATGACCACGGCGTGGAGCTTATCTCCCACGGCGAAGCCTTCCCCTGCCCCGAAATACTTGTGGCCGGAGGTGGTGCCCAGGTAATAGCCCTCGGCCACGGTCAGGAACTCGGGGTGCTGCTCATCGGTGACGCGGCGGGCCTTGGAGGTACGGATGGACATGGTGATGACCTTGTACATGGGCAGCTGGGCGCCGCCGGCGATATCGCTGCCCAGAGTGACCCACAGGCCCTCGTTGACCATGCGGCGGACGGGGCAAATACCGGAGCAGATGTTCACGTTGGAGTCGCCGCAGTGGACCACCACCACACCGGCGTCACGAATGGCGGCGCGCTCGCGCTCGTCGGACCAGACGCAGTGTGCCATGAGGGTATGGTCCTTCCATAGACCGTACTTGTCGTATGTCTCCCAATACTGGCTGCACTCGGGGTGCAGCTCCTTCACCCAGGCGATCTCGTTGGTGCTCTCGGACAGATGGGACTGGACGTACAGCCCCCGCTCGTTGGCCAGCTTTCCCAGCTGGGTCATCAGCTCGTTGGTGCAGCTGGGCGTGAAGCGGGGCGTGAGGATGGGCTTGATGTGCTCAAAATGGCAGGCATCCAGCCAGCGGAGCGTCTCCTGCACGGACTCCTCTGTCGTCTCCTGCAGCTTGCCGGGCAGGCCGTTGCGGTCCATGTTGACCTTGCCCACATAGCCGGTGACGCCGGCGCGCTCCAGCTCGTCCATGAGGACGAGGGTCGCGTCGGTGTGGAGGGAGGAGAACATACAGACGCGGGTGGTGCCGTTGGTGATCAGGTCTGTAGCCAGCCGGCGGTAGACGCGGCGGGCGTAGTCCAGGTCGGCGAACCGCGCCTCGGTGGGGAACGTGTAGGTGTTCAGCCAGTCCAGTAGCGGCAGGTCCATCCCCATGCCCAGCATGGGGTACTGGGGCGCATGGAGATGCATATCCGCGAAGGACTGCATGATGATGCGGTCGCCGAAATCGCGGACCTCCGCGCCCTCCAGATGGGCGGGCAGATCGGGATAAAGGCCGGTAATGACGCCGTCCTCCAGCACCAGGCAGCCGTGCTCGAGAATGTCCAGGCGGCCCATGGCGGGCGCGTGGACGATATTACCGCGTAAGACCTGTGTCATGGTGAGATACCTCCTGCAAGCAAAATAAAAATGGATGCTCCGATGCACCCTGCATCGAAACACCCATAGCAGAGCCGTCGGCGGCTCCGTAGAAACGCCCCGCGCCATTCTCGCGGGGCTATATGAGCTGTATTACGGGATACATTGTACCATATTCCCGATGGATTGGCAAGAGAAAATCCCCGGCAAATGCACAGCATTTGCCGGGGATGCTGCATTTTACTCCACGGTGACGCCGCGCTTCTTGAACTCCTCGACCATCAGATCCAGGTCGGGCTCGATGTGAATGGGCTCGCCGGCGGACTTGATGGCATTGGCCACGTCCTTCAGGCCGTTGCCGGTGACGACGCTGACCACGGTGGCGTCGTGGGGGATCAGTCCCTGCTCGCAGGCCTTCTTCAGCGCCGCGGCACCGGTGACACCGGCAGGCTCGCCGAACACGCCGCAGGTACGGCCCAGCAGGCGCTGGGCGGCCAGGATCTCCTCATCGGAGACGTTGACGGCGATACCGTTGGACTCGCGGATGGCCATGAGGGCCTTATCTGCATTGCGGGGCACGCCTACGGAGATGGAGTCGGCGATGGTGTTCTCCTCCATGGGCTCCCAGGGCTTGTCCTCCTGGATGGCGCGGTTGATGGGATAGCAGCCCAGGGACTGGGCGGAGATCAGGCGGGGCAGCTTGTCGATGAAGCCGATGGCGTACAGGTCTTTAAAGCCCTTCCACACACCGGCGATCGTGCAGCCGTCGCCCACGGAGATGGCCAGGTAGTCGGGCATCTCCCAGTTCAGCTGCTCGGCGATCTCCAGTGCCACGGTCTTTTTGCCCTCGGAGAGGTAGGGGTTGATGGCGGCGTTGCGGTTGTACCAGCCGTACTTGTCAATGGCGGCGGCGGACATCTTGAACGTGTCCTCATAGTTGCCCTTGACGGAGATGACGTTGGCGCCGAAGATCATCAGCTGGGCCACCTTGCCCTTGGGGGCGCGCTCGGGAACGAAGATATAGGTCTTGATACCTGCGGCGGCGGCGTTGCCGGCCAGAGAGCTGGCGGCGTTGCCGGTAGAGGAGCAGGCGATGGTCTTGGCGCCGGCCTCCATGGCCTTGGCCACGGCCATGGCACTGGCACGGTCCTTCAGGGATGCGGTGGGGTTCTGGCCATCGTCCTTGACCCATAGACGCTTGATGCCCAGCAGCTCCGCCAGCTTCGGCTCCTCGTACAGGGGGCTCCAGCCCACGCGCAGCGGCGTGTCGGGCGTGGTCTCCTCCACAGGCAGCAGCTCACGGTAGCGCCACATGGAACGGTTCTCGCGCTTGGCCAGCTTCTCCTTGGTCAGCACGGACTTGATGTAGTCGTAGTCATAGACGATATCCAGGATACCGCCGCATTCGCAGTTGGTCAGGTCGGGAACGGCGTCGTAGGTCTTGCCGCAGCGGACACATTTGCCGTATTTTACGTTTTTCATGGTGGTTCTCCTTATATGAAATAAGAAATACAGGGCGGGGCGAGAGCCCCGCCCTGAGGCGTTGTTGCGGTGTTTTCTTACAGAGCCTTCAGCAGGCCGGTGGCCTCGTTGAACTCATTGATCAGCTCGTCCAGCTCCTTGGCCTGTGCGTGGACGGCGTCCCAGGTGTTCTTGGTATCGTACCACTGGGCGTTCAGGTCCTCCACGTTCATCTGCTGCTGCTCCACCCAGGTGTAGTACTTCAGGTTGTGGACACGCTTGCGCTCGGTGTAGGTCAGCTCCAGCATGGAGTCGGTCTTCAGGCCCAGCATGTGCAGGTTGTGGTCCAGAGACGCCTCATGAGCGTTGTACGCGCCGTACATCTGGTTCAGCTCCTCGATACGGGACTGGTACATGACAGCGGAGTCGGTCAGCACGGTGCCCACCACGTCGTTCTCGGTCAGCTCGTAGTACTTGGCCATCTTGATGCAGCACAGGACGTTGGCGATACCGGAGATGCCCAGCCAGGTCATCTTCTGGACTTCCTCGTCGGACATACCCAGCTCGTCCTTCATATACTTCTGGCCCTCGGGGGTGTTGAACAGGCGCAGCAGGCGCTGGCTGTCCTCGTCGTCGATGGCGATGGCCATATCGGTGTTCTTCACGTTGTGGATCCAGGGGATGTGCTTGTCGCCGATACCCTCGATGCGGTGGCCGCCAAAGCCGTTATCCAGGATGGTGGGGCACTGCAGGGCCTCGCCCACGGCCAGCTTCAGGTGGGGATAGCGCTCCTTCAGCAGATCACCGGCGGACATGGTGCCGGCGGAGCCGGAGGTAAAGCAGGCGCCGGCGAAGTTCTGGCCGGGCTTCTTGACGGCCTCGAACAGGTCAGCCAGGGCGTAGCCGGTGACGTTGTAGTGCCACAGGGGATTGCCCATCTCGGCGAACTGGTTGAAGATCATCATGGTGGGATCCTGCTTCAGCTCCCAGGTCTTGTCGAAGATCTCCTTGACGTTGGACTCGCAGCCGGGGGTGGCAATGATCTGGCCGGCGATGGACTTCAGCCAGTCAAAACGCTCCTTGGACATATCCTGGGGCAGGATGGCCACGGACTCGCAGGCCAGCAGCTTGGAGTTGAAGGCGCCGCCGCGGCAGTAGTTGCCGGTGGAGGGCCACACGGCATGGTGATAGGTGGCATCGAACTGACCGGTCACCAGGCGGGGAGCCAGGCAGCCGAAGGAGGCGCCGACCTTGTGGCAGCCGGTGGGGAACCACTTGCCGGACATGGCAACGATGCGGCAGGGCACGCCGGAGAGCTTGCTGGGGATCTCCACATAGTTGGGGACCGCCTGGAACAGACCGCCGGACTCCTTGGCCTCGTTGTGCCAGGAAATGCGGAACAGGTTGACGGGATCCACATCCCACAGACCGGTGTGGCTCAGCTTGGCCTTGATCTTCTCGGGGATCAGGTCGGGGTTCTGCATCTGGGCGATGGTGGGGATGATGACGTTGTTCTCCTTGGCCTTCTGGATGTTATGCGCCAGACCGACTTTGTTGATGGACAGATCGATTTTACCCATGTTTCTTTTCCTCCTGTTGTTTGTTCGCATCGATATAGGAATATAAGGTGTATTTGGAAATACCGAAGTATTTTGCCACTTTGTCGCCGGACTTGGTGACCAGGAACGCGCCCGCGTCGCTGAGGAAGCGGATGGCCCGGATCTTGTCGTCCTTGTTCATCAGGGCCGCAGGCTTGCCCACCAGCGCCACGGACTGCTGAATCAGCTCGTCCAGCACATCGTTGACGTTGATGATCTTCTCCGGCTCGGACTGCTCCCGGTCGCGGGTGAGCATGAACTCGCCCAGCTCCTGGTGCATCATCATGATGTTGGTGATGTCGTAGTTGATGGAAAATATGGCCGTGACCGCGCCGCGGCTGTTGCGGATATACAGGGACGAGGATTTCAGTATCTTCCCGCCCGGCGTCCGCGTCAGGTAGCACAGATGGTCCTGGGGCTGCTCGTTCTGATGCTCCAGCTGCTCCATGACGACCCTGGATGCACCGTCGCCGATCTTCCGGCCGGACACGTGCCCGTTTTCGATGTGTACGATGGTGTGCTCCGGGTGGCTGCTGGCCACATCGTGGATGACCACCTCGCACTTGTCGCCGAACTGCGCCGCGATGCCCGCGGCGATCTGCTTCAGCGATTCTAATCGTTTCGCCTCCATAACACCCTCCTTTTCCGCTTTTCTCCTCTTACATAATACCACACCTCCCACAAAAAGCAACGGTTTTTTCTGAAAAACTTTTTGATTTCCTAAATTTTTGTTTGACATCCAGCTACCATGTGCTATGATAGGAGATGGTAAAAACCGTTTACCCGTTTTTAACACAGAATTTGATAAAATTTTTGCGGAGGTACATTATGGATTTTGCTGCCATCAGAAACGCCGCCGAGGCGTACAAACCCGCTATGGTCAAGTTCCTGCGGGACATGATCGCCATCCCTTCCGAGTCTTGTGAGGAAGAGGGCGTCGTCAAGCGCATCGCCGAGGAGCTGAAGTCTCTGGGCTATGACAAGGTGGAGTTCGACAAGCTGGGCAACGTCATCGGCTGGATGGGCGAGGGCGACAAGATCATCGCCATCGACAGCCACATCGATACTGTTGGCATCGGCAATATCGAAAACTGGGAAGCCGACCCCTACAAGGGCTATGAGACCGATGACATCATCTACGGCCGCGGCGGTTCCGACCAGGAGGGTGGCATGGCCGCCGCCGCCTACGGCGTGAAGATCATGAAGGATCTGGACCTGCTGCCCAAGGGCTACAAGATGATGGTCGTGGGCTCCGTGCAGGAGGAGGACTGCGACGGTATGTGCTGGCAGTCCATCGTCAATGAGTACTTCAACGGTCCTGAGGACGCCCGCAGCAAGATCGAATTCGTTATCTCCACCGAGCCCACCGACGGCGGTATCTACCGCGGCCACCGCGGCCGTATGGAGATCCGCGTGGATATGCACGGTGTGTCCTGCCACGGCTCCGCCCCCGAGCGCGGCGACAACGCCATCCACAAGATGGCCGAGGTCATCCTGAACGTCCGTGACCTGAACGAGAACCCCGCCGACGGCTCCACCGAGATCAACGGCCTGGTGAAGATGCTGGATCCCAAGTTCAACCCCGAGCACTATGAGGACGCCCGCTTCCTGGGCCGCGGCACCTGCACCACCAGCCAGATATTCTACACCTCCCCCTCCCGCTGCGCTGTGGCCGACAGCTGCGCCATCTCCATCGACCGCCGCATGACCGCCGGCGAGACCTATCAGTCCTGCCTGAAGGAGATCGAGGACCTGCCCGCCTGCAAGAAGTATGCCAAGGACGTGAAGGTTTCCATGTATATGTATGACCGTCCCGCATGGACCGGCCACGTATACGAGACCGAGTGCTTCTTCCCCACCTGGATCAACAAGGAGACCGCTCCCCACGTCCAGGCCCTGGTGGATGCCCATCACAGCCTGTGGGGCGACAAGCGCCTGATGCCCACCGAGCTGGCTGCCTCCAAGCGCGAGGGCCGTCCCCTGACCGACAAGTGGACGTTCTCCACCAACGGCGTGTCCATCCAGGGCCGCTACGGCATCCCCTGCGTAGGCTTTGGCCCCGGTGCCGAGTCTCAGGCACACGCCCCCAACGAGGTGACCTTCAAGCAGGACCTGGTGACCTGCGCCGCCCTGTATGCCGCCGTTCCCGGCCTGTACAAGCCCGAGAACAAGGACGGCTCCGCCACCAGCTTCCGCCAGGAGCTGACCGGCAACGACATCAAGTAATCGATCATACGCCATATACGCTATATTAAACATACAAGGAGAACGATCAAAATGAGCAAGACTGTTGAACTGGCACGCCATCTGTCTACCCTGAACATCAACAATATGTACAAGACCGATTTCTATTGGACTTGGGACAAGACCGACGACGAGATCGACGCCATCTTCACCGTGGCCGACGCCCTGCGCGACCTGCGCGAGCGCAACAAGAGCACCCGTGTGTTCGATTCCGGCCTGGGCATCTCCATCTTCCGCGACAACTCCACCCGTACCCGCTTCTCCTTCGCCTCCGCCTGCAACCTGCTGGGCCTGGAGGTCCAGGACCTGGACGAGAAGAAGTCTCAGATCGCCCACGGCGAGACCGTCCGCGAGACCGCGAACATGGTGTCCTTCATGGCCGACGTCATCGGCATCCGCGATGATATGTTCATCGGCGAGGGCCACAAGTATCAGAAGACCTTTATGGACGCCGTGAAGGAAGGCTACCGCGACGGTATCCTGGAGCAGCAGCCCACCCTGGTGAACCTGCAGTGCGACGTGGACCACCCCACCCAGTGCATGGCCGATATGCTGCACGTCATCCACTACTTCGGCGGCGTGGAGAACCTGAAGGGCAAGAAGGTCGCTATGACCTGGGCCTATTCTCCCTCCTACGGCAAGCCCCTGTCCGTGCCCCAGGGCGTGATCGGCCTGTTCACCCGCTTCGGCATGGACGTGACCCTGGCCCATCCCGAGGGCTATGACGTGATGCCCGAGGTGGAAGAGGTCGCCCGCAAGAACTGCGAGAAGTACGGCTCCAAGTTCCACAAGACCAACAGCATGGCCGAGGCCTTCAAGGATGCCGATATCGTGTATCCCAAGAGCTGGGCTTCCTACGCCGCCATGGAAGAGCGCACCAAGCTGTACGCCGCCGGCGACAAGGAGGGCATTGACGCACTGGAGAAGCGCCTGCTGGCCCAGAACGCCCAGCACAAGGATTGGGCCTGCACTGAAGAGATGATGAAGCTCACCAAGGACGGCAAGGCCCTGTACCTGCATTGCCTGCCCGCCGACATCACCGGTCTGAGCTGCGCCGAGGGCGAGGTAGACAACTCCGTGTTCGACCGCTACATCGTGCCTCTGTACAAGCAGGCCTCCTACAAGCCCTATATCATCGCCGCCATGATCTTTATGGCCCAGGTGAAGGATCCCGTCAAGGCCCTGATGGAGCTGGACGAGACCAAGGACACCCGCAAGAAGTTCTAAATAATCGACCCGATAGCGGGAGGGGCTCCCCCTCCCGCTATTTTCTGTCCCCTGCCGCATTTTTGTGTAAATGTTGTGGGTGATAGATATTGTGTACTGTATACAATCTGTGTTATACTATCTAAGCACCGTCTCCTCCTCGCCCCGAAAACGCCCTTTCCCCCTGCGCTTCAGAGCGGGCACACGGAGACGAAAAAACGAAAACAGTGAGGTAGAGCATTATGTCTAAGAGAATCGTTATCGCGCTAGGCGGCAACGCACTGGGCAATACCGCCGCTGAGCAGCTCCAGCTGGTCACCGAGACCGCCAAATCCATCGTGGACCTGATCGCTGCAGGCAATGAAGTCGTGGTCGCCCACGGCAACGGCCCCCAGGTGGGTATGATCAATCTGGGCCTGTCCACCGCTGCCGAGGCCAAGGCCATCAAGGCCGATATGCCCTTCCCTGAGTGCGGCGCCATGTCCGAGGGCTACATCGGCTATCACCTGCAGCAGGCCATCGGCAATGAGCTGGCCTGCCGCGGCATGGACAAGCCTGTGGCCACCATCGTGACCCAGACTGTGGTGTCCAAGGACGACCCCGCTTTCCAGAACCCCACCAAGCCCGTGGGCGCTTTTTATGACAAGGAGACGGCGGACCGCATCGCCGCCGAGAAGGGTTACACCATGGTAGAGGACGCCGGCCGCGGCTATCGCCAGGTCGTTCCCTCCCCCAAGCCCTTTGACATCGTGGAAAAGGCCAGCATCAAGGCGCTGGTAGACGCCGGTCACGTGGTCATCGCCGTGGGCGGCGGCGGCATCCCCGTTATCCGCGAGGGCAGCAAGCTCTCCGGCACCCCTGCCGTCATCGACAAGGACTTCGGCAGCGAGCTGCTGGCCGAGCTGCTGGACGCCGATATGCTCATCATCCTGACTGCCGTGGAGAAGGTGGCCATCAACTACAACAAGCCCGATCAGAAGGGTCTGGACGATCTGACCCCCGCCGAAGCCTACAAGTACATGGAGGAGAACCAGTTTGCCAAGGGCTCCATGCTGCCCAAGGTCCAGGCCGCGGTGAAGTTCGCCGAGTCCAAGGCCGGCCGTACCGCCCTTATCACCCTGCTCGAAAAGGCCAAGGACGGTATCGAGGGCAAGACCGGCACCCGTATTCATCAGTAACGCGCTTATCCCTGCCATATGGAACGGGTATTTCGGAACGGGAAATTTCTATCAAATGCCGCATACTGCACAAGATTTACAAAGATTTTTTGTGCGTCAGAAATAAATTTTGCCGTAATTCACATTTTCTGTTGAAATCGGCGGTGAAATCCTGTATAATACTCACGTTCTTATGAGTCGCGTGAATACCGGGCCGGACGCCCGTTGTTCAGGCGCGCGCCAAATTTGCCTTACTTTTAAGCGTGCGTCACATATTTTAAGGAGGAAAACAAGAATGAAAAAGTTCCTTGCAATGCTCCTCGCCCTGGTCATGGCTCTGAGCCTGGTGGCCTGCGGTGAGAAGAAGGACGACACTCAGGGCAACGGCGACGGTGATGCCACCGCTGCCAAGGTCAAGGTCGGCTTCATCACCCTGCATGATGAAAACTCCACCTATGACAAGAACTTCATCGATGCCGCCAAGGAAGCCTGCGCCAACCTGGGTCTGGTCGAGAATGAGGATTACTTCATCAAGACCAACGTGGGTGAGACCGAGCAGTGCGCCGAGGTCGCCGCTGATCTGGTGGACGCCGGCTGCAACATCATCTTTGCCGACAGCTTTGGTCATGAGCCTTACATGATCGAGGTCGCCAAGGCGAACCCCGAGGTGCAGTTCTGCCACAGCACCGGTACCCGCGCTCACACCGAGGGTCTGGCCAACTACCACAACGCTTTCGCCTCCATCTATGAGGGCCGCTATCTGGCCGGTATCGCTGCCGGTCTGAAGCTGAACGCGATGATCGAGGCCGGCGACATCAAGGCTGAAGAGGCCAAGATGGGCTATGTGGGTGCCTTCACCTACGCCGAAGTGGTTTCCGGCTACACCTCCTTCTATCTGGGTGCCAAGTCCGTCTGCCCCACCGTCACCATGGATGTGACCTTCACCGGCAGCTGGTACGATGAGACTCTGGAGAAGGAAGGCGCCGAGAAGCTGATCCAGGGCGGCTGCAAGCTGATCAGCCAGCACGCCGACTCTCTGGGTGCTCCTACCGCCTGCGAGAACGCCGGTGTTCCCAACGTTTCCTACAACGGCTCCACTCAGGCTGCCTGCCCCAACACCTACATCGTCTCCTCCCGCATCAACTGGGCGCCCTACTATGAGTATGCCATCAAGGCTGTCATGGACGGCACCGCCATCGATGTTGACTGGACCGGCACTCTGGCCACCAACTCTGTGGTCCTGACTGACCTGAATACCACCGTGGCCGCCGAAGGCACTGCCGAGGCCATTGCCGCCGCTACCGAGAAGCTGGAGAAGGGCGAGATCCACGTGTTCGATTGCTCCACCTTCACTGTGAAGGGTGAGACTCTGACCTCCTACATGGCTGACGTGGACGCCGGCGATAACTCCCCCGACACCGAGGTCGTGCATGACGGTTACTTCGCTGAGTCCGAGAAGCGTTCCGCTCCTTACTTCGATCTGGAGATCGACGGCATCAACCGTCTGGATGTCAACTACGGCGGCTAATAGCCAGGTTTTCCAACAGCATATTGCACCACAACGAGGTGGGCTGCTGATGCAGCCCACCTCTTGCTTTTTCCCTCCTGCACGCGGCTTTGACGATTTACACAAAGAGAATGACTCTTTCTTGTGTAACCTCACATTCTTTGTATATACCTGACAAATTTTTTGCTGATTTTGATTTACAACGCTCACCATGTATGGTAGAATAAGTCGTATGGAATTTATCCCCGGCGTATTCGAGGTGTTGCAGCCATCTGCGCCGAAAGAAAGGATGACAGCCTTGGAAAAGAAATGCGCGATCAGAATGGAGAACATCACCAAGCGGTTCGGCAGCAAGGTCATCGCAAACAAAGATGTAAACCTTGAACTGTACGAGGGCGAGATCCTGTCCCTGCTGGGCGAGAACGGCAGCGGCAAGACCACGCTGATGAATATGCTCTCCGGCATCTATTTCCCCGACGAGGGGCAGATCTACGTCCACGACAAGCCTGTGACCATCGCATCTCCCAAGGATGCCTTCGATCTGGGTATCGGCATGATCCACCAGCACTTCAAGCTGGTCGACCTGTTCACCGCCACCGAGAATATCATCCTCGGCCTGGAGGGCAAGCTTGACCTGAACAATGCACGTCAAAAGGTCAAGGACATCTGCGACAAGTACGGCTTCGATATCGACCCGGACATGAAGATCTATGATATGTCTGTTTCCCAGAAGCAGACCGTGGAGATCGTCAAGGTGCTGTACCGCGGTGCCGATATTCTGATTTTGGACGAGCCCACCGCCGTGCTGACCCCGCAGGAGACGGACAAGCTGTTCGCCGTCATGCGCAACATGAAGGCCGACGGCAAGTCCCTGATCATCATCACCCACAAGCTCCACGAGGTGCTGGACGTGTCCGACCGGGTGGCCGTGCTCCGCAAGGGCGAATACATAGGCGACGTGCTGACCAAGGACGCCGACCAGCAGTCCCTGACCGACATGATGGTGGGCCACAGCGTGTCGTTGAATATCAACCGCCCCACCCCCGTGAATGTGGAGCCCCGGCTGAAGATCGAGGGGCTGACCGTGTTCGACGAGCTGGGTGTCAAGCGTTTGGACAACGTGAGCTTTACTGTTAACGCCGGCGAGGTGCTGGGCGTAGCGGGTATCGCCGGTTCCGGCCAGCGTGAACTGCTGGAATCCATCGCCGGTCTGTACCCCGTCACCTCCGGCACCGTGACCTATATCTCCCCGGAGACCAACGAGGAGAAAAATCTGGTGGGCATGGATCCCATGGACATCCGCAAGAGCGGCGTGGCCATGAGCTTTGTCCCCGAGGATCGTCTGGGCATGGGTCTGGTAGGCTCCATGGGCATGACCGGCAACATGATGCTCCGCTCCTGGCGCAAGGGTGCCAGCATTTTCCTGGACCGCAAAAATCCTGAGGCGCTGGCACAGCGCATCTGGCAGGAGCTGGAGGTCGTCACCCCCAGCACGAATTTCCCGGTACGCCGTATGTCCGGCGGTAACGTGCAGAAGGTCCTGGTGGGCCGCGAGATCGCCCAGCAGCCCTCCGTGCTGATGACTGCCTACGCTGTCCGTGGTCTGGACATCAATACATCTTACACCATTTACAACCTGCTGACCGAGCAGAAAATGAAGGGCGTCGCCGTCGTGTATGTGGGCGAGGACCTGGACGTGCTGCTGGAGCTGTGCGACCGGATCGTGGTGCTGTGCGGCGGTCAGGTCTCCGGCGTGGTGGACGGCCGCAAAACCAACAAGCTGGAAGTGGGCGCGCTGATGACCCGCGTGGAAGGAGGCAAGGCAGATGAATAAAAAAGGTTCGCTCTTTCATATTTCCAAGCGCGATGCGCTGCCTCTGCCCAAGGCACTGCTGATCCGCGGCGGTATCCTGCTGCTGGCACTGGTGTTCTGCGGACTGATCACCACCCTGCTGACCGGTCAGGATCCCATCGCCGTCTATGGCACGATCCTCAAGGGTGCCTTCGGCACCTCCCGTAAAATCTGGGTCACCGGACAGAATGTTGCCGTCTTGCTGGGTATCTCCTTAGCGGTAACGCCCGCATTCAAGATGCGCTTCTGGAACATCGGCGCCGAGGGGCAGACCCTGATCGGCTGCCTGGCCACCACCACCTGCATGATCCTGCTGGGCGGCAAGGTCTCCAATTTCCTGCTGATCGTCATCTCTCTGGCGGCTGCGCTGCTGGCCGGCGCCGTATGGGGCTTCCTGCCCGCCTTCTTCAAGGCCAAATGGAACACCAACGAGACGCTGTTCACCCTGATGATGAACTATATCGCCATGCAGCTGGCCTCCTACTTTATCATTATCTGGGAGGTGCCCAAGGGCGCCGGTAAGATCGGCATCATCAACCAGGCTTCCGAGGCCGGCTGGCTGCCCCGCATCGGCGGACAGGCACAGCTGCTCCCCATTCTGGTGGTCGCCCTGCTGACCGGCATGATGTATATCTATCTCACATACAGCAAGCACGGCTACGAGATCGCCGTGGTGGGCGAGAGCCAGCGCACCGCCAGCTACGCCGGCATCAAGGTGGATCGTGTGATCATCCGCACCATGGTGCTCTCCGGCGCTATCTGCGGCCTGATGGGATATATCCTGACCGCCGGCATCAGCCACACCCTGACCACCACCATCGTGGACAGCCGCGGCTTTACCGCCGTCATGGTGTCCTGGATGTCCAAGTTCAACCCCTTCATCATGATCGCCGCCTCCCTGCTGCTGGTGACCATGGATCGCGGTGCCGGCGAGATCTCCACCGCCTTCAGCCTGAACCAGTCCTTCGCGGATATTCTGACCGGTATCATTCTGTTCTTCATCATTGCTACCGAGTTCTTCATCACCTACAAGGTCACTCTGCGCAAGAGCAGCAAAAAGGAGGCGTAACGGATGGGCTTCGACTTTGTATCCTTCTTCCCCCGCGCGGTCATGCAGGGTATCCCCCTGCTGTTCGGCAGCACCGGCGAGATCCTCACGGAGAAGTCCGGTAACCTGAACCTGGGTATTCCCGGCATCATGTACGTGGGCGGCATCAGCGGCGTTATCGGCTCGTTCTTCTACGAGCAGGCCGCCGGCGGGCAGCTGAACGGCTTTCTGGCCATCATGATCCCCATTCTGTGCTCCCTGCTGGGCTCCCTGCTGATGGGTCTGCTGTACTGCTTCCTGACCGTCACCCTCCGCGCCAACCAGAACGTCACCGGTCTGGCTATGACCACCTTCGGCGTGGGCGTGGGCAACTTCTTCGGCGGCTCCCTCATCAAGCTGACCAACAGTGAGGTGCCCTCCATCGCCCTGGCCAACACCAGTCTGTACTTCAAGACCACGTTGCCCGGCGCCGACAGCACCGGCTGGTTCGGAGAGCTGTTCCTGTCCTACGGCTTTTTGGCCTATGTGGCCATCATCATCGCCCTGGGCGCGTCCTACTTCCTGAACCACACCCGTCCCGGCCTGCACCTGCGCGCCGTGGGCGAGAGTGCCTCTACCGCCGACGCCGCCGGCATCAACGTGACCAAGTACAAGTATCTGGCCACCTGCATCGGCTCCATGATCGCGGGCCTGGGCGGACTGTACTACGTCATGGACTACGCCAACGGCGTGTGGTCCAACAACGCCTTCGGTGACCGCGGCTGGCTGGCCATCGCGCTGGTCATCTTCACCATCTGGCGTCCCAATGTCAGTATTCTGGCCTCCATCCTGTTTGGTGGTCTGTACATTCTGAATATCTATCTGCCCACCGGCGCACAGATGGCTGTCAAGGAGCTGTACAAGATGCTGCCCTACGTCATCACTCTGATCGTGCTGATCATCGTGTCCCTGCGTAAAAAGCGGGAGGATCAGCCCCCTGCGTCCCTCGGTCTCTCCTACTTCCGCGAGGAACGCTGACCTGATAATGAAAAGAGTAGGCCGCTTTGCGGCCTGCTCTTTTTTCCTACCCATCTATCACCATAAGGAGGAATTACCGTGTCCACCCTGCTCATTAAGAACATTCACCAGCTGGTCACCTGCGACGACGAAGACCGCGTACTGCAAAACGCGGACCTTTACTGTGAGGATGGCTTTATCAAGGCTATCGGTACGGCGCTGGACGTCACCGCCGATGAGGTCATCGACGGCAGCCATATGCTCTGCTACCCCGGCCTAGTCAATACCCACCACCACCTGTACCAGGTGTTCTCCCGCAACCTACCACAGGTACAGAACATGGAGCTGTTTGACTGGCTGAAGACCCTGTATGAGATCTGGAAAAACCTGGATGAGGATGTGATCCGGCTGTCCAGCCTGACCGGCATGGGCGAGCTGATGAAGCACGGCTGCACCACCTGCTTTGACCACCACTACGTCTTTCCCGCCCATAGCGGTGACCTGCTGGGCGCACAGCGCAGCGCCGCACGGGAGCTGGGCATTCGCCTCTACATGAGCCGGGGCAGCATGGACCTGAGCGTCAAGGACGGCGGCCTGCCGCCGGATAGCGTGGTGCAGACGGTAGACGAGATCATGGCAGACAGCGTCCGCTGTATCGAGAAATACCACGATGACAGCTACGGCGCCATGTGCCGTGTGGCGCTGGCACCCTGCTCCCCCTTCTCCGTGTCGGCAGAGCTGCTGCGGCAGAGCGCCATCCTCGCCCGACAGTACCATGTCCGGCTGCACACCCACCTGTGCGAGACGAAGGACGAGGAGAACTTCATGCTGGCGCGGGAGGGCGTCCGTCCGCTGGAATACATGGCGCGGCTAGGCTGGCTGGGCGACGATGTGTGGTTTGCCCACGGCATCCACTTCAACGACGAGGAGCTGCGGCTGCTGGCGCAGACCGGCACCGGCGTGGCGCACTGCCCCATCAGCAACATGAAGCTCGCCAGCGGCGTGGCCCGCATCCCGGAAATGCTGACCCTGGGTGTGCCGGTAGGACTGGCGGTGGACGGCAGCGCCAGCAACGACGGCTCAAGCCTGCTGGAGGAACTGCGGGTAGCCTTCTTGCTGCACCGGCTGCACGCCAGCCGTCAGGCTCCCACCGGCTATGACATCCTCAAAATGGCCACCCGGGGCAGTGCGCGGCTGCTGGGCCGGGACGACATCGGGCAGCTGTCCGTGGGCAAGTGCACCGATCTGTTCATGATCGACAGCCGCCGGCTGGAGCTGGTAGGCTGCGACCAGGACGCCGGCTCTGTGCTGGGTACTGTGGGTGTCCGGGGGCCGGTGGACTACACCGTGGTGCAGGGACGCGTCACCGTGCGGCAGGGGCATCTTGTCACTGTGGATGAGGAACTGGTGGCCCGGGAAGCCAACAACAAGTGCCGGGACTATCTGGCAAACGTATAAGCGCAGCGGGCCATCCGACGGATGGCCCGCTGCTTCGTCCCGGAGCGTCGTTATCCGGCACTTTTCTCCGCGATAGTCAATGTTAACGAACTGTTAAAAATGCGCCCACTTTTATTTACATGAGTTGCTTTTTCTGCTATAATGTTTTCAATAAGAAAAAATCAACCCACTGGAAAGGAAGGCAATGTGAAGAAGTACGTTCCCACCTACGAGGGCACCCTGCGTAAGCACGCGTTGACCGTGCCCCACTGTATCAGCAAATGCAGCGGCATCCGCGTATTCGGCCGGCGTATCAAGTCGCTTGTATTCAGCACCGACGTGGCCATCATTAAGAATATCAACGCCGATGCGGTCATCGCCGTATATCCCTTTACGCCCCAGGCAGGCATTACCCAGGCCATTATCGGCGTGTCCGATGTACCGGTGTTCGTTGGCGTAGGCGGCGGTCTGACCAAGGGCCAGCGTTCGGCCCACATCGCCGCTTTTGCTGAGCACCAGGGCGCCTTCGGCGTGGTGTGCAACACGTTCATTGACGACGATACCATCCGGGCCATCAAGGCCACCGTGGAGATCCCGGTGGTCTATACGGTGGTGTCGGAAAAAGTGGACCTGGAGAGCAAGCTGGCGGCGGGCATCGATTTTGTGAACGTCTCCGGTGCGGACAGGACGCCCGCCATTGTGGCAGAGATCCGGTCCCGCTATCCGGAGCTGCCCGTTATCGCCACCGGCGGTCCCACGGAGGAGACGATCCTGTCCACCATTGCCGCCGGGGCCAACGCCATCACCTACACACCGCCCAGCAACGGGCAGCTGTTCGCCAAGGATATGCACCGCTACCGGGAGTGGTTCGCCCACATCGACGACCCGGAGGACGAGGACGTCTCAGAGGAAACGTCCGCAGATGATGCGGAATAAATACATAAGGAAAGCCACCCTGACGGGTGGCTTTCCGCTTTTTATATCTTGATCAACTCATACTCCCGGGTGCCGATGCCGATCTTCTCGCCGTGCTCCAGACAGCTGCGCCAGTTGGTGTCCGGGTGCAGGCGCTGAAAGTGGTCATGCACATGGGCCTTGGCGTGCGCGTCATCGGCGGCGGAGCCCCGCAGGGGCGTCTGGGCGTTCACCGCGTCCACGCAGGCCATGTCCAGCGCCACCGGGTCGAAGGAGGCAAACATGCCCACGTTGGGCACGATGGCCATGTCGTTCTCGGGACGGCAGTCGCAGTTGGGGGACACGTCGATGACCAGCGAGATGTGGAAGCAGGGTCGGCCGTCCACCACCGCCTTGGTGTACTCGGCGATCTTCCGGTTCAGGTTAATGGTGGTCTCGTCCCAGTTGATCTGCACCGCGTTCTTGGGGCAGACGGCAATGCAGCGGCCGCAGCCCACGCATTTGTCGTGGTCGATATGGGCCTTGCCGTTTTCGATGATGGGCGCGCCGTGGGCGCATATCTTCCGGCACTGGCCGCAGCCGATGCAGTGTTTCTCCGCCACGTGGGGCTTGCCGGCATTGTGCTGTTCCATCTTGCCGGCACGGCTGCCGCAGCCCATGCCGATATTTTTCAGGCAGCCGCCGAAGCCGGCCTCTTCATGTCCCTTAAAATGAGTCAGAGAGATAAACACATCGGCGTCCATAACGGCGCGGCCGATCTTGGCGTTCTTCACATACTCGCCGCCGACCACGGGAACCTCCACCTCATCGCTGCCCTTCAAGCCGTCGGCAATGATGATCTGGCAGCCGGTGGTCATGGGGTTGAAGCCGTTGAGCATGGCGCTGTCCATGTGGTCCAAGGCATTCTTGCGCCCGCCCACATACAGGGTGTTGCAGTCGGTGAGGAACGGCTTACCGCCCCTTTCCTTCACAAAATCCGCCACGGTCCGCGCCCAATTGGGGCGCAGGAACGCCAGGTTTCCCGGCTCGCCGAAGTGCAGCTTGATGGCCACGAACTTATCCTGAAAGTCGATATCGCCCATACCGGCGGTCTTCATCAGACGGGTCAGCTTCTGCTGGAGATTTTCATGCACGTCGGTCCGCAGGTCGGCGAAGTATACCTTGGATGCCATAAAAAGCCCTCGCTTTCACGTTTTGTGAAGTTAGTATACCATATTCCCATAAATTCTGCTATACTAATTTCATTCAAGAGCAAGAGGAGGTGCCGTCTATGCGTGTTCTGACCCATACCGTCATTGAAGCGGAGGCTGGTCAGCCTGTAAAACAGCTGCTGCTGCACCTGTGGGGCATCTCCGGCAGCTTTCTCAGCCGGTTGAAATTCCGGCAGGCCATCACTGTCAATGGCGCACCCGTCACCGTACGCTTCGTGCCGTGCCCCGGAGATGTGCTGGCGGCGGACGTATCCGATCTGCCGGGAGAACACCCACACATCCGGCCTGTGGACTTCCCTCTGGATATCCTGTACGAGGATGAGGACCTGCTGCTTATCAACAAGCCCGCCGGCATTGCCGTGCATCCGGCGGCGCTGACAGAGGAAACAGCCACCATTGCTGGCGCTGCGGCACACTATCTGCATAGTGAGAGCTTCCACGCGGTGAACCGGCTGGACCGCGGCACTACCGGCGTTATGGCCGTGGCAAAGACCGGCTTCATCCATGCCCGATGTATGGCCATGCTGCACACGGACGATTTCCGGCGGGAGTACCGGGCCGTGTGCGAGGGCATCCCCTCCCCGGCAGAGGGCGACATTGATCTGCCCATAGGCCGCGCTGAGAGCTCGCTGCTGAAGCGGCAGGCCGACCCCCTGGGTCAACCCGCCCACACCCACTATGAGGTGCTGGCGGCCTCTCAGGGCCGTGCGCTGCTGCGCCTGACGCCTACCACCGGACGCACGCATCAGCTGCGGGTCCACATGGCCGCCATCGGCCACCCGCTGACCGGTGACTGGCTCTACGGTACAGAGGACCGGGCCCTGATCACCCGCCCGGCGCTGCACAGCTATCACCTGCGGATGACGCATCCCCTCACCGGCGCGGTCATCGATGTGACCTCGCCCCTGCCGGAGGATATACAGCGACTGTTGAAGGAGGAACGTCTATGAATTTTCGCCTGTTAACCGCAGAGGAATACCCCCGCTGGTATCACGACCAGCTATCCGAGGCTTTTGTCCCGCAGGAACGCAAGCCTCTGCCCGATATTCTCCGTCTGCTGGAGGAAGGACGTTACGAGGTATGGGGACTGTTTGACGAAGATGAGCTGCTGAGTTACGCCGCCCTGTGGAAAAATGCGACAATACCACTGGTACTGCTGGACTATCTGGGAACCACACGCGCTCGTCGTAATGAAGGGCTGGGCAGTGATATGCTTTCGCGGCTGGAGCAGCAGGGACGGCCTCTGGTAGCGGAGGCGGAGTTTCCTGTGCCAGGAGGCAGTGACGCGGAAAACGCACTGCGTCTGCGGCGTATCCAGTTTTATATTCGCAATGGGTTCACTCCCGCCTATATCATGTCCACCTGCGGCATGGTCTGGCAGGCGCTGCTGTGTGGCACTGTCGAACCGTTGGAAAATATCATGGCGCAGCACAAGACGTTGTACGGCGACGTGCGGACAGACGTGGTCATTCCCCTACCCGAGGGGCAAACTCCTCAGCCTCCCTACTGGATGATCTAATAAAGCAACGACCGGCTCACGCCGGTCGTTGCTGTCACAGATCAACTTTTTCATACTGCGCCGCCGCCCTCCGGAACGTAAGCACCGTGCCGATGCCGTAGAGCAGCACGGCGGCGACGAAATACGGCAGCAGACGCACCTGCGTGGCCGCGTCCATATCGTCCAGCCACATGAGGCCGGGAACATGGGGCAGCGCCTCAAACACGATCATCGCCAGCGTGGTGGGAATGATCGCCTTGACAAATGCCACGCCCACCTTGTAGCCGTTCGCGTAAAACGACGGCAGAAAAACGGCATTGAACACCGCATACAGCAGGAACCCGGCGGCAAACAGCGCCAGATTGGGATCCAGCCCTACCAGGTTGTCCTTCCCCGGCTGCAAGCGGACCGCCAGCAGGGCGCAGGGCACCAGCACCGCCAGCGACAGCAGCTCGATCAGCGCCGTGAACAGACAGCCGGCCTTCACCGCGTCCCGTTTGGGAACAGGCAGCAGCGCCGTGTAGTACAGGTCCTTCTGCTCCCGCATATTCAGAAAGGTGAAAAACAGCCCCAGCATCACATAGAAAAAGATGACAGTGTAGGGGTAGTTTGGAATGATGACCATGAAGCCGAACAGGCAGAATACCGGCGTCATGGGATGGCACACCAGCCGCAGCTGCTTATATAATAGCGTCTTCATCCAGCGGCCTCCTTTCCACGTGCACGATGATATCCTCCAGCGTAGCGCCCACGTCCTTGTAGTGGGTGCGGAAATCGTCCAGAGAACCGGTATATTGCAGCTCGCCGTCCTTGATAAAGGCAATGTGGGTGGCACACTTCTCCAGATCGGAGGTGATGTGAGTAGAGAACAGCACGCTGCGCGTACCATCCGCCACCACCCGGCGCAGCAGCTCCGTCAACTCGTCGCGGCTCACCGGGTCAAGGCCGCTGGTGGGTTCGTCCAGTATCAGCAGCCGGGCATTGTGGCTCAGCGCCAAGGCGATCATGTACTTGACCTTCATGCCGCTGGAAAGCTGATCTACCCGCTTGCTCTCATCAATATGGAACAGCTCCAAATAGTGGCGGTATTTTTCCTCGTCCCAGTTGTTATAAAACCTGCGGGTCACGTCTGTGATGGTCTTGATCTTCTTTTTGGGATAGAAATCGATCCCCCCCAGCACCACGCCCAGCTCACGCCGGATAGCGCGCTCATTCTCCGCGTAGTCCATGCCGAATACCCTGACCGCACCCGCGTCCGGGTGTACCATACCCAGAATGGACTTCAGCGTGGTGCTCTTGCCTGCGCCGTTACGGCCGATAAACCCCATCACCGCGCCCTGCGGCACATCGAACGACACCCCATTCAGCGTAAACGCCGGGTAGCGCTTGGTCAGCCCCTGTACCTCCAGCACGTTCATTCGCCCTCCGCCTCCTCTTCCCCGCTGGGCAGACTGTTAAATACCGTCTTCATCAGCGGGTTCAGCTTATCCACGGTCTGCAGTGCCAGGCCCTTTTTCTTGTCCGCCATCAGCACCAGCGTATCTCCCGGCTGCAGGCTGAACATATCCCGCGCCTCCTTGGGGATGACGATCTGCCCCTTGGGGCCGATCTTCACACTGCTCATAAAGTAGCGATCTTCTCTGCTCATATCCTCATTCCTTTCGGTTGGATTGGTATAACTTTTCTTACTTTTCACAGTTTAGCACTACAAGTCATCCCTGTCAAGAGGTTTACGGCGGGAAATTTCTGTGGTACAATGGGTATGAAAGGTGGTGACAGGCATGGAATTATGGGAACTGCTGGGGATTCGTCCCGGCCTGACCGCGGTGATCGGCAGCGGCGGCAAGACCTCCCTGCTGCGCGTGCTGGCACAGGAACTGTCCCACCGCGGCACGGTGCTGGTGTCCACCACCACCCGCATCATGCGCCCGAACTGGTGTCCCTTCGCCGCCACCGCAGCGGAGCTGTGTGATGGCTTTGCCCACAGCCCCATCGTCTGCGCCGGGTCCTATAACCCGGAGGGCAAACTGACCGCCCCGGACTTCCCCGGCTGGCAGTACGCCGCAGACTTTGTGCTGGTGGAGGCCGACGGCTCCAAGCGCCTGCCCGCCAAGGCCCACGCCGCCTGGGAACCAGTACTGCCACCGGAACGAAACCGCACCGTCTGCGTATTCGGTGCCTCCGCGCTTGGACAGCCCATACAGGACGCCGCCCACCGCCCGGAGCTGTACGCGCCGCTGGCAGAGACTTCCCCGGACGCGGTCATCACCCCGGCCATTGCCGCCCGGGTGCTGGCGAAGGAGGGCGGCTTCGATGTGCTGTTCATCAACCAAGCGGATGTGCTGGAGGATCCTGCCGCAGCGCTTCAGCCCTTCGCGGATGCGCTCACCTGCCCGGCGATATACGGCGCGCTGGCGGAGGGGTACTGGGCGAAATTGTAATCGACCAGGAACAGGAGGCGCCCATGCCCTTAGATAAGCTATGTATCGTTTTCATTTTCTTTGCCCTGCAATGTGGCGGAATACTTCGCTCCGGAATCGAGGACGCATATCAGTTCAAAATGAGCCACCGGGAAATACGCCAATATGATAAAACGCGCTCTCTGTGGTATCGCATACTGCTGCCTTACAGCCATATGAAATACTGCGGTGCCCCCCGGCATATGCGGCTATTCCAGGCGCTGCGGGCACTCAATTTGGCTGCGATCATCGCTATGCTGGTCTTAGCCTACATCTTTCCCCCAACTTATTCTATCACTCTTTTCGCCTATTTTTTCATTGGCGCCTATTTTGTTCTACTATATATCCCATTATTGTGTTATTCTATCTACATGAGCAACTGGCCAAAAGGCCCGAAAGGTTGGAACTTCAGCAAGTCAAAACGGCCATAAAAAGCATCCTTACAGCCATAAAAAGCACCCTTGCGGGTGCTTTTGTTCAATCAAGTTCAGCAAAAACTCACTACCATATGACCCCAAAAGTAAACCAAAAAGCAAAAGCCCCACGACAAATGTCGTGGGGCTTTTGTGTTGGCGCTACCTATCTTTCCGGGCCGTCTCCAGCCAAGTATTGTCAGCAGAAGCGAGCTTAACTTCCGTGTTCGGGATGGGAACGGGTGGACCCTCGCCCTAATCAGCACCAACTATTCAATTGAAGGTTTGCACCTTCAAAACCGAACAATGAAGAGGTGAACGGAGAAGGCTAAGATTGCCTGCAAATTGTAGGTCAAGCCCTCGGGCTATTAGTACCGGTCAGCTGCACACGTTACCGCGCTTCCACCTCCGGCCTATCAACCAGATCGTCTTTCTGGGCCCTTACTCCATAATGGATGAGAGATCTCATCTTAGGGAGAGTTTCACGCTTAGATGCTTTCAGCGTTTATC